>JAANMU010000138.1_pt1 | contig 91909 bp, 68 predicted proteins | sample 7279701 | NCBI WGS metagenome assembly JAANMU01 (sample SAMN14094539, study PRJNA606508) | bioreactor metagenome | isolation source: A lab-scale SPAN reactor treating ammonium-rich wastewater day 57 | place: Ireland: Galway | collected 2017-03-13 | reverse complement strand
CTAGCTTGGCGCTTTGCGCCAAGGGCGGCGTTGCGCCGTCCGAGCTTTCCGCCAGACATCCAACACAAGGAAGGCTGTTTCAGAATTCGCTGTCGGCCGGATACTCACCGTGCTATCGGCGAACTGGAACAACCCCGCCGGTCGTGGTTACGCCGACAGCACGGTGAGTATCCGGCCGGCGAATTCCGTGAGCCTTCCATGTCCCAGGTCTTGTGGTAGACGCCCTCTCACAAATCCTTGCAGGGCTGCTCGGCCCCAGGTCGAGCAGCCCTGTTTTTCCAGAGGACAGGACTCAAAGGCTGTGAATCTTTCCGTAGCGACGGCGAGACGCCGTTACGACGATTTGACAAAACATTCGCAACCTCTGACTCCTGTCCCCTGACTGCTGACTGGCTCCTACTCACTTACACAGCCACCACAACCGAACCGGCAGGTGAAACGCCTGCTCCACCACGCGGAGGCGGCCTTGTCTACGCAACTGCGGTTGGAAGATGTGCGCCTGGCTTGGGCGACGCGCGACCCGAGCCTGGTCGATCTGTTCGTTTCGCTGGCCGAGCAGCCCGAGACGCCTCCCGAAACGCCGCTCCGCGAAGGAGCGCTCGCCTACCGGCAGGCGCTCGCGCAGATTCACGGTAAGCCCTTCCGCAAGAAGCCCGCTGACGAGCAATGGCGCGTGCGCGTCGAGACCTTCCAGGCCCTGGAGGCGGAAACCGCCGAGGCCCCGCTCCCCGATCGCTTTCGTCTGTACGACGTGCTATTGGCGCTGTGGGAGGATAACGGCCCCTTCGCCCGCACTTGCTTGCTACGGATCATCGCCGCCACGCCGCTGGTGTACGGGCCTTGGAAGGCCCTCAAGCGGATCTTCAAAGAGGCCGAGGACCGCGGCGACACCGAAATCTACGGCGCCTTGGCCGCCCGTTTTGACGCCGCCCTGGCCGGCGGGAGGGCTGAGGTCAGCAAAGGCACGCTCGGCTATCTTTGCCGCCGCGCCTGGCGATACTTGCGGCGCGTGGGCGAGACGCTGCCCGTGTGCTACGCCGACACGGTGGTCGATTTCCTCATCCACTACCCCAGCCACGTTTCCTGGCAGAAGACCTGGGTCGCCAATCACATCTTCTATCACGAGACGGGGGAATACGGCGCCCGCGGGTTCCAGTTCCGCCGGATGCCGGGCAGTCTTCTCAAGCACCGGGCCTTCTCCGAGCTTTGGCGCCGCACGCCGCGCCCGTTGTTCACGCTGTTGGAGCGGGCCAAGAACGAGCGCGTCCAGCAGTTCGCGGTCGAGGCGCTTAAGACCGACTTTCGCGCCGCTCTGCGCGACGTGGAACCGGCCTGGGCCGCGCGGCTGGTGGCGGCCCATAGCGAAGTGATCGACGGATTCGTGGTCTGGCTGCTCGATAACGTGCCGCGGTTCGAGCAATCGGCGTTTCGCGAATTGGGCCTGCACGAAGCGGTGCTGCGACTGTTCGATTCGCCCGCGTCGGCCGCCCGCGAGTACGCCGCCCGCTACGCCCGTACCCACGCCCGCGACCTACCGGTGGCAGAGTTGATCCGCCTGGCAAACAACGAGAACGAGGCGGTCCGCGCCTTGGCCCGAGACCTGCTCCAAGCCCGAGACCCGCGCAAAGACGTGGGGCTAGACGCTTGGGGTCAACTGTTGGAAACCGAGAATGGGCATGAATTGGCCGAAGAAATGCTCCGCAAGCATTTTGGCGCCAAAGAGCTTACCCCGGCGTGGTTCCAGCAGCGGCTGTTGTCGGAGAACGAACACGCCTTTCAATTCGCCCAGACGCATTTGCCGCAGGTGCATCCGCCCAAGAAGCTCGGCGCCGGCTTCTTTCGCGAGTTGATCGAGAAGCTTGATTTGGAAAGCGACAACGTCTGGGACGCCGCCGACTACGCCCTCACCGAGATCGCGCGATTCGACGTGAACGAGCTGGAGTCGGATTTCGTCAAACGCTTGTTTCTCCATCCCGCCACTTGGCGGGATACGGCCGAATGGGTCAGCGAGGGCCGCTTGAAGGCCGAGTCATTGCCGGTCGATTTTCTCAAGGTCCTGGCCTATCACCCGGCCTGGCAGGCTGATCCGTCGATCGCCGAGTTACGGCAAAACGAGCCGTGGGCCAAGCGGCTGGAGTTCAACGAAACGTTGTCTCAGCAAATCCTCGGCTGGCTGAGCGACGTACGCCGCTTCTCGCCGAGCGACTTGGGTTTCGCCTGGCTCATGGAGTTGGTGCAGCGCAGCGAGGCGCAGTACCACGACTTCGCTGTCGAGACGATGATCAAGGCGTTCCTGCCCGCCGACTTCGCCCCGCAAGAGCCAGCGCCGGAGAAGAAGAAAGCCGCCAAGACGGAGGAAGCCGCACAGGTCGATCTGGGCGGGCAGTCGTTCCTCTTCACGGGCAAACTGGCCACCATGAGCCGCGGCGAAGCTCAGGCCAAGCTGCGCAATGCCGGCGGCGCCGCGGCTTCCACCGTCAGCGCCAAGCTCGATTACCTGGTGATTGGCGACGAAGGTTCGCCGCTCTATGGGCAAGGCCGCAAAGGGAGCAAGCAGGTCAGCGCCGAGAAACTGGTCGCGCAAGGGGCCAACATCAAGATCATCTCCGAGACCGCCTTTCTCCAGATGCTGGCCGGCGAGAAACGCGAGTTCTCGTCCGACGTCGTGCAAGCCGGCTGCGAGCGGCTGTGGGAAATGCTCACCGAGCCGGGCAAGGAAGACGCCCCGCTGCGGCAGTTCGCTTTGAAGTACCTTCGCCGGCATCATCCCGACATCTGCCTGGCCGAGACCGACCGGCCTGTGGATCCCGGCGCCGAAATTCCGGCCGAGTTCCTCACCTTCGAGCGCGCCAAACCGTTGTTGTTCGACAGCCGCGGGGTGTTGCGGGAGTTCGCGCTAGAACTGGCCAAGTGGGAGTTTGCCCGCTGGAATCCGCCGGTGGAAGGTTTGATCGAGGTGCTGGAAGCGCCGTATCCCAGGGTCCGGGCCTTTGTGGCGCAGGCGATTCTTGCGGAAGACGCGCCAGAGCATCGCCGTTACCGCATTGACCCCGCAGTGCTGACTGCCGACGCCGTGTACAGCTTTTGCGAGTCTCGCAATGAAGCTACCCGCGCGCTGGGCATGGAGTTGATCCAGCGTTATCCGCGTTTGCAACTGCCGGAAGAACTGTTCCGCCTGACGGAAAGCCCCGACCGGCAGGTGCGCGGGTTCGTGGTCCGCACGCTCTGGTCGATGTACCGCGACCGTGGCGTCACCGACGAATGGAAACCCAATGTTCCGCCCGAAACCACGGTCGGCGTCAAGCGCAAAAAGGAGCCGAAGGACCGCGGCCCCGGCGTGCCGCCTACGCCCGAGAAGCGCCCGGCCGACGACGCGCACCTGCGGGCGTTCCTGCGGCGGATTTTGTTTGAGATTCCCCCGGCCCGGCTGGGAAAAAGCAGTCCGGACGGCGAAGACGCGGTGGCCCGACTCAAGCCGCTCCCGGCCCGCAAGGCCAAGCTCTCGCTGGTCGAAATGATGCGCGACCTGGCGGTGGAAGACCAACACTTCGCCCAAGTGGTGTTCCCCGTGCTGCGCGAGTTCATGGCCTCGCACGGCCCCGCGGAAAAGGCCGCCTGCCTGGTCGCTACTACCCGCATCAGCGCCGCGCACGCCACAAATGTAGGGCACTCGCTCCGCGAGTAACCAACGGCGAGCGAAGCGAGTCGAGAACTCTGTTTGTTCTACAAGCGGATGATCACTCACGGAGCGAGTAGCCCACAAGGAAGAGTCGATTAACACCTGCCCGCAAAGCTTCAGAATGCCCCTCAACCGACCGCTTGCTCCGCCGAGCAGCGTTTCGGCGGGGGCTAGGCAGCAAACACGCATATGACCACCGCCAAGCATCTTTTCTATCGTGGCGATCTGCAAGCCGTGGCCGCGGTCGAAGGTTCGAGCGAACTCGCCTTCGTCACCACGCATCCCGAGAATCAGCCGACCGCCGTCTACCGCCTGGATGCGGAGAAGATGACGCTTGCCGCCGCCGACCTCCCCTGCGGCGGCAAGGCCCTGCTCACCGACGGAGCAGCCTACTGGATCGCCGGGACCGATGGCCGCGTCTATCGCCTTGCCGACAAAGAAAAACCCCCGACCGCGCTCAAAGCCCAACTCGACCCGCCCGCCAGCGGCTTCGCGCTGCTTTCCAACAACCGTCTCGCCGCCCTCGCGGGCCAAACGCTTCATGTCCTGGACCGCAAGACCGGCGCCACGGTCCAGACTCTCGCGCTCGATGAGCCAGGCATGTGCCTTGCCGCCGATCCAACCGGAGAATGGCTCGTGGCGGGCGGCGCCAAGGGCACGGTCTGGGTCTACACCTGCGAAGAGAAAGAAGAGTTCACGTTGAGTGAGTCCGACCGCCTGCACGAAGGCGCCGTGACCACGTTGCTGTTTGAACCGTCGGAACTGCGCTTCTATTCGGCCGGCCTCGACCAGAAACTGTTGCTCACCCACGCCCGCGGCAAGCTGGAGCCGGAAGATCGCGGGCGCGGCAACAGCCACGCCGAGCGGCTCACCGCCATGATCCTGGCGCCGGGCGAACGGTTCCTCACTGGCGGCCAAGACGCCACGGTCAAAACGTGGCCCCGCGCCGGCGCGGCCCGTCCCGCCACGCTTAAAGACGGCGTGGGCCGCGTGGTGGGGCTGGCGATTGTGACGGTCCACAACCGCCACCACGTGGTGGTCGCCTGCGAAGACAACACGCTACGGTTCTTCGTGCTCGACGCGGCCGGCAAGTTCGGCCAGCCCACCACCACCGTCCACGACGTCTACGCCTGGGCCGACCACGAGTTCCAGCAGAACGACGCCTCCCGGCGTGAAGCCGCGCTCAAACGCCTGGCCAAGTTGAACGATGCTCCCGCGATTGACCGCGTCGCGCGCCGAATCGCCGAAGACGACGACCACGCTCTGCGTTTGTTGGCCGCCCGGCTGCTGGCCGACTCCACCCACCCGCGCGTTCCGGGTGAATTGGAAAAGCATTTCCAGCATCGCGACGAGGCGGTTCGCCTGGCGGTGTTCCAGGGTCTGCGCGAGCGGCTTGGTCCCGCCGAACTGCGTCCGATGGACTTGGCGCTCAAGACCGCCAAGGCCGATATTGGCGCGGCGGCCATCCAGGCGCTGGAGGACCTGGCCGCCAAGAATGACCAGGCGTTAACGCGGCTGGTGCAAGCGCTGGACGGCAAGCCCTATGAAGTGCGGGCCGCAGCGCTGGCCGCGCTGGAGCGCATTCACGGCGACCGCTCCCCCACGGCGGACCTGCGGGCGCTGGAGTCCAAGCAAGCCGATATCCGCCGCCTCGCGCTAGTGCGTCTCTTTCAACGCAACTTGTTGGACCACTCGCAAGTTCCCGCCGCGCTCCGCCGCGCTGGCGAAGACGCCGATCCCCGCGTGCGTCATACGGCGTTCCTCGTATCGTGCTTGACGCGGCCCAACCTGGCGCCAGCCCTTCGCGAGCGCGATCCGGAACTCGACCGGCAGTTTACCGAACTGGAGCACTTTGACCAGGAAGCACAAGCCAAGAAGGACGAGCCGGCCGAAACCGCGGAAAAAGAAAAGAAGCCACCCAAGAAGAAAGCCAAGGCCGCGACCAAGTCAGCAGGCGTCGAAGTGAGCGCCGCCGATCGCGAACCGCTGCTGCAAGCCTCGGCTAGCCGCATGTTGGATACCTGCCTGCGCGGGGCCCGCGGCTTGGCGCTGTTGGAAGACCCGCGGGCGCTGGGCCTGCTCATGCAACTGAGCCGCGAGTCGGACGCGGCGGCCCGGGTCGAAGTATGCCGGGCGCTGGGAGCGCTGGACGATCCACGGAGCGTGAAGCGGTTGCGTTCGCTATTGGGCGACGGGGCGCCCGAGGTGCGCGACGCCGCCTTCACCGCCCTGTCCAAAATCTACGAAGCGGAGCCGCGCACCGCCGCCGATGCGGGCCTGAGCGCCGGCCACGAGGACGTGCGTCGCCGGGCGCTGGAGATCCTCATGCGCGAAGTGCGCAAAAAGCCGCCGCAAAAGCCCGACGACGCCGGCTGGGATCTCGTCCGCCGCGCGCTCAATGACAGCTTCCCCGGCGTGCGCGGCGAAGCGTTCAAAGCGGCCCTCAACCTGCAATTGGGAGGAGGAGGCGCCGAGACGCTCCGCTTCGTGCTGGAAAGCGTCCATGAGGACGTGCGCCGCGAGGCGCTGACCGAGATCATGGCCCAAGCCGATCAACCCTGGTCGCAGCCGCTGCTCTGGGAATGCTTTAACGACCCTTCACCCGCCGTCCGCGCCGAGGCGTTCGCTTTTGCCGCCAAGCGCGCCAAAGGCTCGGACTTGGCTCATCTGGAAGCCGCGCTGCAATCCCGTTGGGACGATGTTCGCCACGAGGCGGTCGCGGCGCTTATTCACAAACGAACCAAGGCCGCCCAGAACCTCTTGGCCAAGGCGTTGGAAGACGAAGATTTAAAGGTCCGGCAACTGGCGCTGGATGGCTTGGTGGAAGCCGACGCCGCCGCGGCCCTGACCGCCGCGCTCTCCAATACGCACTTGGATATTCGCGTTCGCACGGCCCGCGCCTTGGCCCGCCGCGGCGATTCGGCGGTTCTGCAACCGCTCTTGGAAATGGCCACCGCCGAAGAGCCGCAAGACTCGGCGCACCGGGAAGCGCATCACAACGTCGTGATCGCGGCGCTGGGTGGCCTGGCGGAATTGGGCGATCCGGCGGCCCGGGACGCCGTGGTTAAGCTGCTCGACCACAAGCACGCCCCCGTGCGGGAGGCGGCCGCCAAAGCGTTGGTGTGGACCGTGCACGACGATACGCTGAGCGCCGCCCACGCAGCGCTCCGAAACGCCGATCCGCAGGTCAAGCACCGCGCCGCGCTGACGCTGGCCACTTGGGGCGACGCCTCGGCCGCCTCGCTGGTGTTCTCTGACGCGGGACAAAAGGTGCTAGCCGCCCACGAACGGCTCTCGGCAGCGCTAGCCTTGGAGCGCATCGCCGAAGATCAGTTAGTCGCGTTCCTCGACACCGCCGACGAAACCGTCCGCAACGCCGCCCTGGCCCTGCTGCTGTTATTGGAGTGGAGGGATCACGATGGGACGCCGCAACGTTGCCTGGCGGCGCTTTCGTCCGAGCATCCTCGTGTGCGGCTGGCGGCGGCTCGAGCGCTGGAGTGCTTCGCCGATCCGCCGCGGTTTCTGGAGTTCCTCGCGCAACTGATCAACGACCGCGGCGATCAGCCCGCGTGGACCATTTCGGCCGAGGACGTGCAAACCCTCGCGGTGCTGACGTCGTGCGCGGAGCCGATGCTTCGTGCCCGCACAGCCGGCATGCTGCTGTTGTGGGGCGACGACAAACAGACCGCTTGGGACCAGGCGTGGCGCATCCACAACGACCGCTTTGCCAAGCAGATCGCCGCCTGTCGCAAGCAAGACGGCCAGCGCAAGACGCCCGCGCTGGCTTACGATGAGCAACAACTTCGCGAACTAGCGTTCGGGGCCTATGTGGGGCTGGTCCGCGAACAAGGCGCCGCCCGCGGTCGCACCGGCGCGGCCGGTCCGCTGGTGCTTCGGGTGCGGCAAACGGCGCTGCGGCGGCTGGCGGAATTAGCCTCCACGTCCGACGCCTTCCGCGAAGCCGCCCGCCCGGTGCTGATCCAGGCGTTGGGCGACCCCAACCAGGATGTGCGCATGCAAGCGTTCGATCACTTGCAGTCGCTGGGTGTCGAAAGTAACACGCTGGGCGCCGAAGCAATCGCCACTGGCCATACCGATTTGGCCGTGCGCGGCATGAAGCTGCTCACCGAAGGCGCGTCCAAGAAGGACAGTGCCCAAATTCTCGAACAGGTGATGCTGTCGCGCACCGACCAGTTGGCGTTGGAGGCGGCCCGATTGCTGATCGAACAGCAAGGCGTCGTCAAGACGGCCGAGAAAGCGCTGGACGCTTCCTGGGCCGCGCTCGCCGGGCAAGCGGTGTCTTGGCTGGCCGCGGAGTACGACAAGGACGACAAGGCCAAGAAGTTGCTTTACCACGCCTTGGAGTCACGCTTTCGTGAAGTGCGCCTCGAGGCCGCGGTCCAACTAGCGCAAAAGAAGGATGCCAAAGCTTTTGATGCGGCAGTTGCGGCCTTGCAGGAGCCAGCCGGGTCGTTTTTCCATATCACGGCCGTCAACGCGCTTCAACAATTAGGCGACTCGCGCGCGGCCGACGCCTTCCTCGACCGCATCGCCAGCGATCCCAAAGGAACGGGGCACGTGCTGGCGCTATTTTCCCAGGCCGCCAACTTCCGCGAGCCCAAGATCGTTTCGCGGCTGCTGGCCACGATGGAGAAGAAGGAATGGCGGCGCCCGGCGTTCCAGGCCACGGTGACCGTCAGCGGCTACGATCAAGAGATTGAAGATCCCAACGAAGAACGCCTCGACCGCGACTGGCTCAAGAAGCAACACCCCCGCCACGATGACGTGCTGACGCAGCTTACCGAGCGTTGCCTTGACTTGGGCGAAGCGGGTTTGCTGCTGGAGCTGTTGCCGAACCTACGCTGGGCGCAGGGTAAGCAAGTCGATCCGCTGCTCGCCACCCTCGCCGCGCATTCGGAGCCGCGCGTGCGGCAAACCGCGCTCGAAGCGATCGGATGGCGCGTCCGCAAGCGTGGCGCCGACCCCGCGCCGCTGCTCAAGGCGCTCGACCACCGCGAGGCAGAAACGAAGTTCATCGCCGCCGAAGCGCTGGCCCGCGCTGGGCGGGGCGAAGGACTGAGCATCCTGTTGTCGGGCGTTGAGTTGATGTCCGACATCGACCTTCGCCGCCGCGCCGTGCAAGCCTTGGGCGAGCTGGCCGACGAGCGCGCCTTGGACCTGCTGGTGAAATTGGCCGATGAGGACAGCCACGCCTTGCAAGAAGAAGCGGCCGAGGCGATTGGCCGGCTCGGCAAGTCCGATAAAGCCGAAGAGATCTTCAAGATTCTGCAGCGTCTCGCCAGGTTGCCGGGCGGCCTGGCGGCCAAGGCCATTCACGGCTTGCGGCACTTCAACACCGAAGCCGGTTGGAAGCTTGTCCGCGAACGGCTGCGTGACGAAACCTTCGTATTTCGCGAGGCCGCCGCCGACGCGCTCGGCTACAACGACGATCCCGCCACCCGCGAACTGCTCCTGGATATTCTCGCCCACGACTCCGAAGGGGGCGAGGTGCTGGAGTTTGCCTATCGCAGCGCGCGGCGGCTGTTTGGCCCTGACTCGCTGGAGCCGGATTACGCCATCGTGCAAAGTCCGGAACTCGAAATCGATTACCAGGAAATCGACAAGGCGGCCCTGGACCGCGTATGCCGCTTGGGCGATCCCGGCCGCATCTTGGAACTTCTGCCGCGCGCCAACTCCTCGGTGGTCGATGCGTTGGCCGAAAGCCTGTTCCGCCGCGAAGCGCCGCCGGTCAAAGAAGCGCAACAAGCCCTGCAAAGCCCGCATGAGCAAACCGTCGAGATTGCCGCGCGCATCCTCGGCCGCGCGGGCGATAAGAAGGCGGGCAAAGCGGTAGTTGCCGCGCTGGAGAAGTGGCGCAGCGCATGGGAGACGCGCCGCCAGCGGATGGCGCAAGATAACGACGTGGATTACGAGTTGACCGACGCCGTCACGCCTTGCCTGACGCGGTTGATCTGGGCGGCGGGCCGGTTGAACGCGGCCGAAGAGTTGCTCATCGCCGCGGCGACCGACCGGCCGGGCGATCCGTACTTCCGCCCGTTGCGGCTGGGCGCCGTGACCGCGCTGGCCGATTCCAAGCCGTCCAAAGCGGCGCTTGACGCATTGGCCGCGGCGGCCGTGGGCGACGATGCCGAGGTCCGCGCGCTGGCCTCTTCCGCGTTGGCTCGCTGGGACGCCCGGCGGGCGCAAGAGGCGATCGAAACGGCGCTGGCCGATCGGGTGGCGCTCAATCGCCTGGCCGCGGCGGCGCCCGACAAGGCGGCGGCCTCGCTACGTTCGGCGGCCGGGAATGCGCACTATCAAGGGGTGGCGCTGCCGCACATGATCGCCGCGGGCGACGTGGATGGTCTCTACGCCGCCGCTTGCGATACGAAGCTCTCGGAAACCACGCGCCTGGGCGCGGTCGAAGCATTGGCGAAACTTGCCCGTGAAGACGCCGAAGGCAAGCTCGCCGCGCTGGGTCAGGACCAATCGAACGAGGAAGAACTCCGCAAAGCCGCCTGGCGCGGCCGCCGCCGTTCGCAGCGGACGCGGGAGAAGATGATTAGCGCCGCACGGTAGCCAGTAATTCAAACGGTGAAACAATCACTCTGCCGAGCTTGCCCGGTAGACGAAAGGATTTTGCACTAGAGCATTTTTCAGACAGGTGTAACGGATTTTCGTGTGGCGCCCTTCGCTCCGCGAGTGCACCACATTGGAGAATCCGTCACGCCATCGTGAAATGATCTCGGCCTTTTAGAGACTCGCCTTATGTCCACCGACCTGACTGAAACCTCCGCCGAACCCCAGGCGCCGCCGCGGACCGAGGTGCACCTGGGATACGAAAGCCCTAGCCAGGTGGTCGCGTCGGAGGGCGCGGCGCTAGTGGCCTTGCCGGGCAACGTGCATCGTGATCCCGTGCGGTTGGAGGCGCGGATCAAAGATCCACTCCGATTCCGCGAGGCGATGCTCACGCTCCATGCGGTCGTCGCGTCGGACTACCGCTACAAGCCCAAGGACCGCACTGCGTACATGGCGTACTTGCGCCTCAAACGCGAACAGGCGGGCATGAATGCCTGGAAGGCGCAGCGGGCGTATTATGACTGGCTCCAGCGCAACGATCCGTTGGCGTGGCTGGTGCTGGACCCGGTCATCTCGGTGCATCCCGACCGCGTGCTGTTCGAGGTCTTCAGCAAGGACGAAGGCGCCTATGCGGTGTTGGGCGTGGATCAAGAGTCGCTGGAGTTGGAGAGCGAACCGCGGTACGGCGTGACCAACATCGACTTTAGCGACCGCTTTGCCGAAGGGGTCGCCCGTATGCGCAGCTACCGCGAGACGCGGCTCGCCATCGGCCAAGATGCCGTGCGGCTGGTCCACAAAGATTCCGACGAAGTTCTTGAGAAACAAATCAAGATTCCTGACTCCTGGTTGCGGGGATTCTTGCAGGTGCAGTCGTCCGGCTCGCTTCCGGCGGAACAGTTTTCGCTAGCGCCCATCGACCTGTACAACGTGCTGCGCTACCTGCGAATGCACGCCGACCAGAAGGGTAAACGCCGTGGGCTGCGCATCGAGTTGACGCCCGGCGAGAAGCCTATCTTGGTGCTGGAACCGTGGGAGAAGGTGTTTCCCACGTCGGCCGCCATCTACCGCGGTTCGACCGCCAAGGTGCTGCGCGTGTGGGGGCGACGGCGGCTGATGCTCTTGGGGCGGATGCTCCCCTTCGCCCAAAGCATCGAAGTTCACGTGCTCGGCAGCGGCCTGCCCAGTTTTTGGGTGCTGCGGGCCGAGGGGATCACGCTTACTCTGGGGCTGACGGGCTTTACGGCATCCAACTGGTCGCAAGCGGTTAACTTCGATCTGCTGCTCCCTCGCAAGACGCAAACCGACAAGTCGGTGGAGAAAGCTATCAAGCACCTCTCGACCACCTGGCGCGACGACGCGGCGGGCGTAGCCAAGGCCACCAAGCTGCACGGGCCGGACCTGCTTGAGACGCTGCAAACCGGCTGCCAGCAGGGATTGGTCATGTACGACTTGGCACATGGCGTCTATCGCCTTCGGCCGTTGACGCAAGAGCCCCTGGACTTGGAGCGGCTCCAATACCGCAACCAGCGTGAACGCAGCGCATACGACCTGCTTGCTCGCAAAGGGGCGGTGAAGATCGTCTCGGAGAACCGCATTTATGACGCCGGCCTGGAATTGACGGGGAAAGTGACGGTCGAAGAGGACCAGCGCGAATATCGCCCGCAACTGCTCCTGGCCGACGAGGGCCACGTAAGCCGGGCCGACTGCACCTGCACGCTGTTCCGCCAGCAGGGACTCAAAGCGGGGCCGTGCACGCACTTGATTGCACTGCGGCTGGCGTGGTCGGCCGAAGAAAAGAAGCGAGCCGCCAGCGACCAGGCTCGCGAGACAATCACGGCCGAAACCCGCACCTTTAGCAAACGCCGCCCCGACGGGGCCGAGATGTGCCAGGTATCGCTCGACCGGCGCCGCGTCAAGATGCGCTGGGGGGCGATGGGCCAAAAGCCCCGCGTGCAATCGCTCCAGTTCAACACCGAGGAAGACGCCCGCGCCGCCTACTTCGGCCGCATCGACGACCTGATCGCCCGCGGCTACCTGGACGCCACCGCATAACGCAATTCGCGCGTGGGGCAGGTTTCCAACCCGCCGCATTCCGCCTGTCTCCTGATTTACTCCTCCCCGTTTTCTTATGGCCAGACAACGCACCGATCTTGTGACCTTGTGGCGCGCCGTCGAGCAGGCGGGCACGGTTCAAGCGTACGTCGATTCGCAACTGCGCGAGCGCGGCTTCGTGGTCGAGCGTCGCGAGACGGAAGGCATGTCGCAGCGCGAGCTGGATGCGTACAAGAAGTCGCTCCGCGAGGAGGCCGCCGAGCGGCGCCGCCTGAGCCAAGAAGCTTGGCGGGCGTACAAGGCCAACCACATCGTTCACTTGGGCGAAGGCGTCTATTGGAATGACGCCGACGATTGGGACAAGTGGGACTTGGAGCACGCCGAGGAGCGAGCCGCCGCCAACGAGTTGCCGCCCCTGGACAAGCCCAAGCAACTGGCCGACGCGCTGGGCCTCTCGGTGGCCGACTTGCGGTGGATGGCGTACCATCGCGACGCGGCCGAGATGCTTCACTATCGCCCCTTCACGATCGCCAAGCGCGACGGCACGGAACGGCAAATCTGGGCGCCCATGCCCAAGCTCAAGGCGGCGCAGCGCTGGATTCTGCGGGAAATCCTTGAGAAACTCCCGGTCCACGGCGCCGCGCACGGCTTCCTGCCGGGTCGCTCGATCTTGAGCAACGCCCAGGCCCACGCGAACCCGGAAATTGTCCTCAAGATGGACATTCGGAACTTCTTTCCGACCGTCACCTATGCGCGCGTTCGGGGCGTGTTTCGGCGGGCGGGCTATCGCAAGCAGATCGCCACCTTGCTGGCTTTGCTTTGCACCGAATCGCCGCGCGAGATCGTGGAGCAGGACGGCAAGACCTACTATGTGGCCTTATCGCAACGCTGCTTGCCGCAGGGCGCGCCCACCAGTCCCGCCATCACTAACACCTTGTGCTTGCGAATGGATTACCGCCTGAGCGGTCTGGCGAAAAAACTGGGGTGGCGTTACACCCGCTACGCCGACGACTTGACCTTCAGCTTGCCGCGCGAGCACCAAGGCGCGCCGCGGCTCGGAACGCTGCTGGGGTCCACCACGCGCATCGTGACGGAAGAGGGCTTCGCCATTCACTCTGAGAAGACCCGCGTGGCGCGCACCGGCTCCCGGCAAACCGTCACGGGCCTGGTGGTGAACGAGGACCTTCCGCCGCGCGTTCCGCGGCGATTGCGGCGTGAACTACGGGCGGCCATTCATAACCTGCGCAGCGGCAAGCCGCTTCAGCCGGGCGACACGCCGGATCGTCTGGCGGGGTATGCGGCATATATCTACATGACCGATCCTGAATTGGGGCGCCAGATGCTTGAAGCGCTTGGCGCGGTGGGCAGCGAGGCTTGACAAGCAGGCTCGACAATCGGGTTAAGAGGGTTCAAGCGGCGCGATATCGCTTGCGGTTTCGCGGCATCTAGCAGGAAGCCGGATTGCATGAGAGAGAGGGCCAGAGTCGCCGTCGTTAGCCAGGCGATCAAGGCGACTCCGGCGAGATGATCGTCTCGCGCGGCAACCTCTCGTGTTGGCGGCGCGCCCGTCTGTTCGGGACGGCGCAGGGCTTGTTCTAGCGCCGCCGCCATTGCCTGGGCCGAGGCGTAACGCTCCCGCGGATCTTTCGCCAGTGCGCGGGCCGCCACGGGGCGCAGCGCCTTGGGTACGTTGTTCAGGTCGGGCGGCTCCAACAGGTGTTTGTACAGCACTTCGGCGGCGCTCTCGCCGTCAAAAGGGACGTGGCCGGTCAACAGTTCATAAAGCATGACGCCGCAGGCGTACAAATCCACCTCGCGGCCGTACCGGCCACGGGCGACCTCGGGCGCGGTATAGCAGAGCGTGCCCACGGTTTCGGTGTGGCCGGTGCGGCGACTGTGCGACATCACCTTGGCCAGGCCATAGTCGGCAATCTTCACCACGCCGCCTTGCCGCAGGATGTTGCGCGGCTTGAGATCGCGGTGAACGATTCCGGCGTCATGCAAGTGCGCTAGTCCCGCCAGCACGCCTCGCATCCACTCGGCCGCCGTGCGGGGCGAAAGCGGCCCCCGCGCTTGTTCCAATGCTTCGGCCAACGAAGGACCGTCGGCGTAGTCCATCACCACCCACCATTCGCCCATCGGCGACTGCCGCACGTCGTGCAGATCGAGCAGGTTCGGATGACGGGCCAAACGCAAACAGTCGCGCAGCCCGCGCAGCTCGACTTCCCAGTTGCGTTGGAGCAGTTTCAGCGCCACGGTTTTTCCGCCGTCGCTGGCGGCCTGGTACACTTCGCCGCTGGCCCCCAGGCCAAGCGGACGAAGAATCGTCAGGCCGGGCAAAGGACGATCGCCCGCGCCGTAGGCAAAGCGGGAAACCGGCGGCGCCGCTGCAAGTTCAGGCGGCCGTAGATTGACGGCCGGAGGCGGTACGCGCGCGGGCGCCGCCTCCAGCGCTTGGAGCAACTCGCCAACATGGCCGAACCGGCGCGCGGGGTCGGGATCCAGCGCTTGAAGCAGAATCGCGGCATACGGGTCGGCCAGGTAGTCGCGCCATGCTTCCGTCGGATCGAAAGCGCGGCCCGAAAGCATTTCGAACAGCAAGGCGCCCAAGGCGTACAGATCGGCTTTGTCAAATCGGCCGCCGCGAAACTCCGGCGCCGCGTAAGGCGAACGGGGCAAGTCGCTCTCGACCAAGCGCGGCGCGGCCAAGGCGAACCCGTAATCGGTCAGCTTCACCACACCCTGTTCCAGCCATACATTGCTCGGCTTGAGACGACCGTGGATTTGTCCCGCTTCCTCCAGCGCTTGCAATCCCGCGGCGATTCCCTTCGCCCAGCGAAGCGTTTCTTTGAGCGGCATGCCGCCGTTGCGTTGGGTCAGCACATCGGCCAGATTGCGGCCGGCCGCGTAGCTGCGCACCGCCCACGTCTCGCCCGTATTGGCTTGCAAAAGGCCAAGCGATTCCACCAGGTGCGCGTGCCCGCGGCGTTGGATTGGCTCGAGGCTCGCGCGGGCCACGTCAACGTCGCCGGCCAGCAGCCGCGCCACGCGCCGCAGTCCCGAGGCGTCTTCGGCAAGATAAGTGTCGCCCAGATCGCTGTGGCCCAGACCGTGCTGGATCACGTAACCTCCGGAAAGACGCTCTCCCGATTGATAGGCGAACACGCGGCCCTGGGGCGGCGCCGGTCGAGCAGGGGCAAGTGTCATGGCGGACCTCCGGCTGTGGAGTCTGCTTGTTCTCCCGACCTATTGTAAAGCACGCCGCATTACCAGTGAACAGATGTTCGCCCTTGATGCGTCCTTGGGGAATCGCCCACGCGGGTCGCGGTGCGGATTTTGAATGGACCGCCCGGATTTCTCTTTGTCGTGAACTCCATCACAATACAAAACGTTGGCTTCCAATACGTCTTCCCAGGAGAAGTCTCATGTCTCGACGAAGTACGACCCTCTCGCGGCGCGGGTTCCTTGCCAGCGCTGTCAAAGCCAGCACGGTATTCGCGGTTCCGTTGATCGTGCCGGGCCGGGTGCTGGGCAAAGATGGCGGCGTGGCGCCAAGCGAGCGCGTCACGCTGGCGGGCTTGGGCATCGGCCCGCGCGGCAACTACGTGTTGGGATGCTTCATGGACGAGCCTGTGGTCCAGTTTGTGGCCATTGCTGACGTCCGCAAGGACCGGCGCGAGGGCGTCCGGCAACGGACCGAGGCCAAGTATGGCCGCGGCGTGAGCATGTACCGCGACTTCCGCGAGATGCTGCCGCGGGAAGACATTGACGCGGTGCTCATTGCGACCGGCGATCGCTGGCACACGCCCGCCTCGGTTTACGCCGCCAAGGCGGGCAAAGACATCTACTGCGAGAAGCCTTGCTCGATGACCATTGCCGAGAGCCAAGCGCTGGCCGACGCCATGCGGCGGTACGGGCGCATCTACCAAGCGGGCACGCAGCGGCGGAGTGTGGCCAACTTCATCTTCGCCAAGGACCTTTGCCAAACGGGCAAGCTGGGGTCTTTGACCGCCGTGCACGCCAACACGCTGCATCCGGCCACCAACCACGATTGGCTTCCCGCGCAGCCCGAGCCGGCGCCGGACGAAGTCGATTGGGACCTGTGGCTCGGTCCCACGCCGTGGCGCCCATACAACCAGCAATACGTGAACGGCGGCTGGCGAGGCTTCTTTGACTTCCACGGCGGAGGAATTCTGGAGTGGGGCGCTCATACCGTGGACCTGTGCAACTGGGCTGGCAGCAACGACGAGAAAACGCCGGTGCGTTACGAACCGACGCCCAGCGGTTGCGTCGCTACCTATGACGATGGCGTCAAGTTGGTCATGCGCGACTCGGGCTGGATGGGCCTGGGAACGTGCAGCGTGCGCTACGAAGGCGAAGACGGCTGGGTGGAAACGGGCGACACCGGCCGGCTGGAGTTTTCCTCGGGCCAGCTTCGCGGAGAGCAGCAACAGTTCTCGGAGGTTGGTACATCGGCGGTCAGCCACGTCAAGAACTTCCTGGATTCGATCAAGACCCGCAAGCCTGCGCACTCCAACGCCGAGGTGGTGGCGCGCAGTCACATCATCTGCCACGCGGCGTATATCGCCTGGCAACTGGGCCGGCCACTGACGCTGGACCCCGAGAGCGTCGAGTTCGTGGACGACGACGAAGCCAACGCCATGCGCTCCCGCCCCTGGCGCGCCCCGTGGCGCGTGTAACCTCGTGAGTTGACGCAAGCCCCCCGACGCTCAAGGAGACCACCTCATGTTGCTTCATCGCCAGTTGCTCCATCGTTTATTTGCATTCGCAATCCTTCTGGTTGTCGCCACGGGCGCCGCGCCGGCCGGGGCGCAGAATAACGCTAAGGAGATTTTGGCCAAAGAGCCAGCGCAACTGATCGCCATTCTGGAAAGCCCCGACGCTTCGGAGTTTGAGAAAGCCAAGGCTTGCCAGCGGTTGGGCGTGGTGGGAACGGCCGAAGCCGTGCCCGCGCTGGCCGCCTTGCTGAACGACGAAAAGTTGAGCCTTTACGCCCGTTTTGGATTGGAAAGCATTGCCGATCCGGCGGCCGGCGCCGCGCTCCGCGAGGCGGCGGGCAAGCTCCAAGGGCGCCAACTGGTCGGAGTGCTGAACTCGCTGGGGCGGCGCTGCGACGAGCAAGCCGTGGAACTACTCGCCGGATTCCTCACGAACGCCGACGCCGCAGTGGCCGCCGCCGCTGCGGGAGCGCTTGGCCACGTGGGAACGAGCGAAGCGGCCGCCGCACTGCAAGACGCGTTGGCCCCGGAATCTGCGATCAAACTCGCCGTCGCCGACGCTTGCCTGGCATGCGCCGAAGCGCTGGCCGCCGCCGACCAGAAGGACCAAGCGGTCGCGTTGCTGCAAACCGTGGCCAAGGCCGACGTGCCCAAGCACTTGCAAATCGCCGCCTTGCGGGGACAGTTCCCAATCTTGCAAGGCGAAGCGAAAGACCTGCTCCTGGCCCAGATTCGCGCCGAGGACGAGGCCTTCTTCCACCTGGGACTGGCAATGGCCCGCCAAACACCCGGCGAAGAAACCACCGCGGCGCTGCTCGAAGCGTGGAAGACTCTGCCTCCGCCGCGCCAGGCGCTCTTGTTATTAGCCCTGGGCGACCGACCGACGCCGCCTCCTTCGGCATTGCTCTTGGAGGCAAGCCAGAGCCAATCGGCCGACGTGCGCGAGGCGGCCATCCGCGTGCTGTCCCACGTGGGCGACGCCTCGGCGGTAACGATTCTGCTGGACGCCGCGCTGGACGAGGGAGACATCGCCGCCTCGGCCAAAGCAGGTCTGACGTCGTTGACGGGCGAGGAGGTCGATCAGGCGATTGTCGCCCGACTCAAGGAGGCCGCTCCCCAGGATCAGGCGGTGCTTTTCGAGTTGATCGGCGCTCGCCGCGTGACCTCCGCCGCGCCCACGGTGCGCCAAGCGCTGGGGGATTCAAACGCCGCAGTTCGCTCGGCCGCATTGGCCGCCTACGCACAGCTTGTCGAATTGAAGGACCTGGACTTGCTCATCGACCGAGCATTGGCGAGCGGTCCGGCGGCCGAGACCGAAGCCGCCCGCGCGGCGCTGCGCACCGCGGCGCTCCGCATGAGCGACCGCGAGGGCGCGGCGACCAAGCTGGCGGCGCATCTGCGAGGCGCGCCGGCGGCTCAGCAAAGTTACCTCTTGGAGCTTCTTAGCCAAGTCAGCGGACCGAAGGCCCTGGAGGCGGTGACCGCCAATGCGCAATCGGCAAATCCTGAAACCAAGGACGCCGCGACGCGGGTGTTGGGTGAATGGCCCAACGCCGACGCGGCCCCGGCCTTGTTGGACCTGGCCAAGAATGATCGCGAGGCGAAGTACCAGATTCGCGCCCTGCGCGGTTACTTGCGGATTGCGCGGCAGTTGCAACTGCCCAACGCCGAACGGCTCGCCATGTTCCGCACCGCGATGCAGGTCGCCCGCCGCGACGAAGAAAAGCAACTGGCGATGGATGTGCTAACCCGCATTCCCTCGGCGCAGACGCTTCAACTGGCGGTCGGTTACCTGGACGACCCGGTGCTCAAAGACACCGCCGTCACGACGGCGCTGAAGATTGCGCCCAAGGTCGTCGCCGCAGACCCCAAGGCCGTGTTGACCGCCATGCAAAAGGTTGTCGCCGCGAATCCAAGCGGCGAATCCGCCGCCCAGGCGAAGCGCCTGTTGGAACAGGCCCGCGCGGGTTCGCAATAGACGACCTGCAACCACGCACGCAGGATTTCGGCGAGCGGGCCGGCTGATGACGCTACTTTATTACGTTGCTCGAAGAATCAGGGCGTTAGTGCACTTTTCGCGATGACGTGACGGGTTCTCCAGTGTGGTGCACTCGCGGAGCGAGAGCACCCCCTAAGACCCGTTACACTTGCCTAAAGAATGCAGACGCCCCCGGCTCACTACGCGCTTCGAACAGCACCTACGCCGCCTTGCGGCGAGATTGGTAAAGGTAGGGGTTGAGCGAAGGGTCGTTGTACATCTTGAGCTGGCGGTATGTCTTATGACGTTTGCGGCCGGCGAAGATGTCGTTCAAAAGCTCTTGCAACGAGTTGGACAAGTCTTCGTGCTGGATCATGCAGACGCCGAGTTTGCGCTCGACCGAAACCAGGTGGTCGGGCGTCGCGTCGGTCCGCTCTAACTGCTCCTCCAGGTGATACATGCGGAGGGCGAGAATCGAGAGCCGGTCGATCACGCTGCCGGCGGTTTCGGTGTTGAGCGGCGCGTCAGATGCGGCGGCGATCCCGCAGCGCTCCAGTTCGGCGGTCAGATAGTCGTCGAGCTTTTCAATCCAATCGTTCCGCTGCTGGTTGAAGCGGTCAATGTTCCGCTTGACCTCGGCGATTCGGGCGTCCGACACCTCGCGGCTGCGGGCAATGTCTTCCTCGTGCCACAGGCGAAAGTTAAAGCTGAACTGCTGGCACACCACGGCCAAGAAACCGTGGTAGGTGTTTGCGATCTCCCGCGCGTGCCACTGCACCACCATCGCCCGGTGCAGGTTGGTGATTTGGCGAACGTCAATCATGGCGCCTCCTTGCGGCCGAGGAATTAGGGCCGCGGAGCATACCGTCATCCACCCGCCCGCAGCAAGAGCAACTTGGCTCTCGCCGGACGAGAGGACGAGAAGCGAGCGCGCCGCCTACGGCAATTCTGGCAGATCCTCAAACCGTAGCTCGTAGTGCGTCACCATCGCGTCGTCTTCTTGGTACCTGACGCAGACGAAGCCGCGGAAGCAGCGGAGCACGTCCATCACCAGGTGGAATGTCTTCCTGCCGTCGCGTGGCGTGGTGTTTTCTTCCGTCGCAGCATCTTGACCGCGAACGACGCGCTCTCGCGGAAGCGCGGGTTGCGGCGGCGAGGGTTGCGGCGCCGGCGCGGCGGCCGGTTGCGGCGGCGGCGCCGGGCGGGGCGGGATGCGGGCCGACGACGGTGCGGGAGTTTGCGTCGCCGCTACGCGCGACCGCGGAACACGGGGCGCCGCGGCGGGAGGCATGACAGCCGCTCTTGGCTCCGCGCGGGCCGGCTCTGAACTGGCCAAACGCTGTTGTTCTTGTTCCCGGCGGCGTGCTTCGGCACGCTCCCAGGCGCGCAGCAGCCACAGTTCCGTGGCGTCAATCAATCCCGCGAAGTCCAGGTACGCCGCCGCCGCCAGCGGGCGGTCGGTATCGGCCAAGGGGCCGCCGGCTTGCAGCGGTTGCGACTCCAGAAGCCGTAGTGAATACTCGGGCAGCCACGACATGACCGCAAACTCCTCCGACAACGCCAGGTTCGGCGCCACGCGGCCATCGAGGTTCCACTTTTCCGGCAGCCGATAGAAATAGAGTTCGCCGTGCGCGGTTTCTTGCAAGGTCGGACGCAGGACATCACCCGCGGGCAGTTGGAAACGTTGTTTTTGCGGCGCTTGGGTCCGAGCTTGAACCACGTCCCGAACGTCTTCGATCAAATTGCGCACGCTGCTCCAAACCTGGTCGGCCGCGGCAAAGTACTCTTGGCAACCTTGTTTGAATTTTTCGGCGTCGCTCACGCCGCACACGCAAGCCAGGTTCAACCACGGCAGCGACGTGGGCACGGATGGGGCATCGCCCTCGCTGACAAATTCGGACGCTCCCGGCGGCTTGGCGTCGAGCACGACCGCCGCCTGTCCGTCGGCAAGCGCGGGAATCAGCAACTCGCGGTTCGCGCGGTCGAGTTGCGCCAAAAGCGGCTCCGCCTGGCGGCGAAGATCGGCGTAAGCCGCCTGCCGCCGCGCGTCCATTTGCTTGAAGCCGATCTTCTCAAAGTAGTACACCGCGCGTCGAAGCCACTTGACCGTTTGATCGTAGTCCTCCACCGTGACCCGCCGGCGCACGGCGAGGAACCCCAGCGGGTCGCCGCCGACGTGGCTCAGCACCGTAAGCGGCTGCGAGCCGTCAAGCTGAAAGGTCTCGGACCAGTCGTACCAATAGCCCTCGTACCCGCGCGGCGTGCGGAAGGAGAACCGCAACGTCGCTCCCTGCGAAGACGCCGCCGCCGCAAGCCGGGCCGACAAGGTGCGGATGTCGGCCATTAGCTCACGCCGCGTTTCCTGGTCGATCAGCCGCTGCGAGTCTTCACGGAGCGCGGCCGGGTGTTTCAAGAACTCTTCCAAGAGGAACGAGCCGTAAAACTGGTGTTGGTTGGCGGTTGCGGCCCGGGCGCGGTACTCGTGGCTCACGTAGACGATCGAGGTAAGCGGCCGGCCAGCCGCCTGGCGCAGCGGCGCCAGTTCAGGCCGGTCGATCAACAGGGGACCGTTTCCTAGTTGCTGCAAGTGTTGGTTATTCTCTCCGAGCGAGACCAGCAGATAATCGCCGCGCACGCCGATGCTGACCGTCGCCCGCTTGGATTGCAGGATCGCCTCGACGCGGCGCCGCAGTTCGGGGTCGACCTGCTCAAGTTCGCTCTTGGGAACCATGTTCCAGGGCAACATCGAGCCATCCACCGGCCACGTCAGGAACTCGGTTCCGGCAATCTCTTGGCGACGAAGGCGCTCAAGCCATTGTGCGCGATCGCGTAACACGGACCGCAATGTCGTTTCCAGCCGCGCGATCTGCCGCCGTGCGCGGTCCGGGTCCGTCACCTTGAAGCCGATTACGGTGGCCGGCACGCGCAAGCGGTCGGGGTTATCGGCCAGGATCCGCAAGGCGGTATGCGCCGCGATGCGTTCCGAGTCGGCCAGCGAGCGCCCCTGGCGCAACGCCGCCAATTGCGCCGAGGTCGAAGCCTAGTTGGCATGGGCCGAAAGATCGACCAGGTCGGCAAACGAGGCATCGCCGTACCAGAACGCCTCATGCGCGAGTGCGTCCCGCGCAAAGTTCACCAGTTCCCGGTTCTCGGGCTGCTCCAGCCATTGGCGCAGTCCGCCGCGGTTCGGGTCATTCCACCACGCATGCCAGGAGTCCAGCCACTGGGCCATGCTGGGCGTTTCCTTGAGACGTTGCACGGCGCGGCTGTTCAGAAGGGCGTGGAGCTGTTCCTCGTTCCGCAGGCAGGCGCGGAAAAACGCGGCGTCGGCGGGAACGAAGCGCAGCGAAGTAGAGTCGCGCAACTCGGAACGCGGAGGGGGTTCGTCCGCATGCGTGGGCTGGGGCCAAAGAGCCGCCAGCGAAAAAAGGACACCGATTCCCCAAGTGTGATAAGTGCGCAGCGCCGCCATGACGCGACCTCCGTGATCCGATAAATCAAAGGACATCTCGGATGAGGCCCGCCACCGAGAAGTTGGAGAAGACGGAGACTTGAAGAGCAATCGGCGCGCCATTGGATGCGTTTACCGCTCGCATTAGCATCGTGCCGCATGCCGCGTTCAACCACATACGGCGTTTGCTTCTTTGCGCGTCGTGCAGTAAGTTTACGGGGGGTAAGGCCAAATCGATTCCGGAGGAGCCAATAGATGTCTGCTCCTATGCGCCGGCGCTGGGCGCCGCGATTCTGCCTCCGTACCTTGTTCTTGGTCGTGACGTTGGTCCTCGTGGTGGGCAATGGCGTTCTCGTCTGGTGGCGCGCGCCGTTTGTGATCGAGCGGCGTACGACCTCAACCGCTTGGGAGCATTTCGAGTTGCTCCGCGCTCCGAGCGTCCTCACCGCGCCGGCGCAACGCCCCAACCTCCCGACGGCGGGCGGGTTGGGCGGAGCAACGCAAAAACCCGGCGCGCCGCGGCAGGGCGGTTTTGGGGCTGCGGCGCCCGTGGCGGCGCCGGTGATGTTTCGAGAGCGGAGGCGCGTGTATCGCGGCCGCGACGGCGAACACATCGAGCATGGACCGCTGGAGGTCTTTGGCCCTCACGGGCGTCGTCTACGCCTGGAGCATTGGTCGCATGGCCGCCTGCATGGCCCTTGGACCGACTGGGACCCCGACGGCAACAAGATTGGTTGGGGCGAGCACGTGCAAGGTGAAAAGCACGGTCACTGGCGCGAGCGGCTCCCTTCGATCCTCCCAGGGACGTACACGGATGCGGTCTACGACCAGGGTGAGTTGCGGTGGATGGAGGAGTATCGTGACAGCAAAATCGTTCAACGTCAGCGGTACGATTCCTTTGGCAAATGCAGCGAGCGGCGCACTTGGAAATACTCCGAAGTGGATCAAACCACCATCGACGGCGCCCAATTCATGACCGGCGCCGACGGCGTACGGCGCGTCGTGATAAGCGGACAATGCCTATTAGGCGGCACGCCGTTTGTAGATCCCAACAACGGCGGCTTGGAGTCTGGCGTGTGGGAGTTTTGGAATAAAGACGGCGTGTTGGTCAAGCGGACGATCTTTGATCAGGGCCGCATTCTCGATGAGCAGGGAAAACTCGCGCCGCCGATCCTGCCGCCGCGAAAGTCCCCGGAATCGGCGCACGTGCAACAGATTCGCCGGGCCTTGGACAGCCCTACGGCGTTTGCCTTCGATAAGGCGCCTTACTCCGAGGCGCTCTCGTTCATGGCCCGCCTGGTCGAGATTCCTTTGCATTTCGATACGGCGGCTTGCCGCCGAGCCGGAATTTCTCTTGATGAGGAAATCACGCTCGAATTGCGCTCGGGTTGTAGCTTACGAGCCGCGCTGCAAATCGTGGCGGCGGAAGCGGGGGTGGCGATCATCATGCAGGACGACGTGTTGCTGGTCACCACGCCCGATGCGGCCGTCCTACGGGCTCGAGCCGACCCGTGAGTCGGGGGCTTATGTGGTGATAGCTGAAGTCGCAAGACTTCATTTTGTCTCGGGATGATCTCCCATGCCGCATCCGTTTGACGCCACGCTGAAAGACCTGGCCCGAAGGCGCCCAGACGATTTCCTCCAGGTATTGGAGCTGACGAAGCCGCCCTAGGCGCGGGTTCTCAATGTCGATCTGGCCACCGTGTCGGCGGCGACCGACGTGGTGCTTGGACTGGGCGAACCAGTGTCGGCCATGGTCGATTTGAGCTTTCAGTCCGACCGGGACCGCGAGCTGGCGCGGCGGGTGTTCGTGTATAATGCGTTGGTGCATTATCAATTGCGTGTCCCCGTGTTTAGCGTGGTGGGCCTGCTCCGTCGCGAGGCGGACAACCGCACATTACCTGGCAAGTTGCGTTATCAGGTAGTCCCGCGGCGCGGGAAGGTCGAGTTCACGTTCGAGGTCGTGCGTCTATGGCGGCAACCCGTGAAGCGGTTTCTCGCCGGCCCCGTGGGATCGCTGGCGGTGCTGGCGCAAATGCCGGGCGACGCGCCGCCCCAACGAGCCTTGCCGCGTGTCTTGCACGCCATCGACGAGCGCATCACGGCGGAGTTGCCGCCGTCCCAGATGGCCGAACTGTGGACGACGATATTCCTGCTGGCTGGCTTACGGCTACCAAGCCAAGTAGCCGTGACTTTGTTTCAAGGAGTTCTGGCCATGAAAGAATCGTCAACGTACCAATACCTAATTGACGAGAGAATCAAATCGGGACAAGTACGGGGTATGAAGGAAGGAATCCACCGTGGCGCCATGGAGGAAGCCCGCCGATTGATTGGCCTTGGGCGAAGACCGCTGGGGAAACCCTCGGCGTCGATCACGAAAAAGCTGGCGGCCGTCGACGACCTGGAACGGTTTCATCGCATGTCGAGGAGGCTTCTGAAAGCCGAGTCGTGGCAGGAACTACTCACGACGCCATGACCTTACGACTGCATCTTTGCCTGTGGCGTCGGGGCGTTGCAAACGCTATCTTACCCACGACGCATTCGGGGCGTTTCGACGTCAAGCGCACCGCGCAACGGCGTTCGATCCAGCAGAAATGGAACGTGGCGATCCGGGGAGATTCGACTTGGCGCGACGGCCAAGAAACCTCCCGAATCGCATGCTTTTGGCAGGAGGTTATTCATGTCTGGCTCCAACACGCCTTCGGGCGTTAGCCGCCGCTCCTTTCTGGTCGTCCTGGGTAGCTCGGTACTTGGCAAGTTCTTTCTTCCCCAGTTGGGCGAAACCTCAGCCGATGCGGTGGAACCAGCCGAGGAGGCTACATCGCAAGGAGACGAGCGTGTCCGCCGACTGATCAGCAAACCCACTAAAAAGAATACCGAAGAAGGCCGCTTCTTTCTTCTCTGGGCCGAGATCGACGAGAACGAAGACGTCCAAACCATGATCTGGCAGCCGGAAACACCGGACGAGCTGGCCGAAGCCCAACGCTTCTACGACGCGGCCCGCAATTTCGTTCCCGACGAGTTGCAAGGCGCTCCCGCGGCGGCGCAGCACGGCGACGAAGAACGAGCGCTGCTCCAGGCGGTGATCGATAACCTGGAAGACGAGGAATACCTGCTCAAGTACGCCTGGTGGCTGGAAGAGCATGGGAATCCGCGGGGCGAGTTCATTCGCCTATGCCACGAGATCGACCACTTGCCGCCGGCCCACCCGCGGATCGAGTCCGCCAACGAGCAATGGTGGAGTCTGCTGGACCAGCACGCGGCCGAGTGGCTGCGTCCGTTGGCGGCGCTGGGACTGCAACCGGTGATCCTGGGACAGTTCATGCCGGCGCTGTGGCTGACGCGCGGCGTGGTCGAGGAAATCGAAATCGACAAGCCCGGCATCCTGCCCGAGCAGGCGGAGCGGCTGTTCCAAGCGGCGCCGTTGTTGCACCGAATTGTTTTCAATTACGAACGGCCCGACGTGGCCGCGATCGTCGGCTCGACGTGGATGCGGCAAGTCACCTCGCTGGGCCTCATGGGGCTGGATCTGACGGACGACGACATTGCGGCCCTGGTCGGTTCACCCCACTTGGGGCGTCTGCGTGAACTGACGATCAGCACCAACAACCTGGGGCCGGAAGCGGCCGCCCTGCTGGCCGCCTCGCCGCTGCTGGCGCAACTGCGCCGGCTGAAAGCCAGCTATTGCGACTTCGGGTTCGAGGGAGTGCAACGGCTTTTGACCTCGCCCTATTGCGCCAACCTGGAGCACCTGGACCTGGGGAACGAAGACTTGGGCGAAGAGGGCGCCCGCCTGCTGGCTGAGTCGCCCCACTTGGCCAACTTGACTTCGTTGCGGCTGAGTTGCTGTAACCTGGGCGCCGAGGGCCTGCGCCAACTGGCCCAATCTCGGTATTTATCGAAGCTGCGGGTGTTGAACGTAGAGTCCAACCAGGCGGGCGACGCTGGCGTAAAAGCACTGGCCGAGTCGCCATACTTGACGCGGCTGAAAGAGCTTCAACTCTCGGGCAACGAGCTTGGCTGCGCCGCGGTTCAGGCTCTCGCGCAATCTCCGAACTTCGCGGGGTTGGAGCAGTTGTTCCTGAGCCGCAACCAGATTGGCGATGCGGGAGTAGCCGCGCTGGCCGCCTCGCCGCACGGTGAGCATTTGGTTACGCTGGAATTGCGCGAGAACCAGCTCTCGGCCCGCGCCGCCCAGCACCTTGCCGGCAGCCCGCACTTGGCGAACTTGCGGCGGCTGGACGTGTACGACAACAAGTTGGGCGTCGGCGGCGCCAAGGCGCTGGCGGCTTCGCCCCATTTGCAGCACTTGGAATCGCTTTACATTGACGCAGAGAGTATTGGCCAAGCCGGCCGCTCAGCGCTTGCCCGCCGCTGGAGCGAAGACGTGCTGAATTTTTTTTAGTGTTCGATCCCACCTCAGAGTGGTCGGCTTGCTCCGCGAGCGGCCCTTCCATTCGCAGAGAGGTTGTGAAAGTTCCGGTAAGTAGGTCCCGTCTACCGGACGGGTTCTTCCGCGAGCGCCGCGTTGTGGCGGTTCAGCGGGAAGAAGGTCCCGCTCGGCAAGCGGGACCTACCAAAGATTCACAACCTCAGAGCGAGTGGACCACCCTGAATTCCTCGCTTCGCCGTCGCCGACGGCGCGGGACTGTTCATGCGCCGCACTGTGCTTGGTATTCTGGCGATCGTGTTCTTTTTCGGCGGGGTGCTGCTCTATTTATTAGGGCCGGCGACGGAAACGTCGCTCATGTTCTCCTCCAGCGGCATCCGCATTGGCCTGGTGCTGGGCGCCTTCTGGCTGGCGTACCCGCAGCTTTCGTACGTGCCGTGGTGGTTCGTGCAGGCGTTGCTGGTGGGAACGCTCGTCATTGCCATTCGTCCCAAGGCGGCGCTTTTCGTCCTACCGCTGCTGGCGGCCATGTGGATTGTGCGGCCGAGAAAGAAGCCGCCGCGGCGCCCACGCAAGAAGCGGCCTCCGTCGCATTCGGAAAGGTAGGTACTCCGCTTCCCCTTTGCGGAAAGCTCGCATGGGTTGCCAAGGCGGTGACCGCGTACCATCTCGGCAGAGCATTGTCGCCAGACTCCATCAATTTAATTGCGGCGCGGCGCAACACTGCATAGCCTTGGGAAGTAGGGAGAACGAGAATCCACCGCCGCAAGCGCGATCTTCCTTCTTGCTTTTTCCCTCCCCGACTCTTGCCGTGACCCTTGTCCGGGGGCATATTGAGAAGCAGCCGTCTGCTTTGGCGCCGTCTTTGCACCGCCTTTATTGCTGCAAGCGCATTCGCGCGTTGATCTTCGGTTTCACGAAGCAGCAAAGGAGAGGGCCGTGGCGACCAACCTACAAGATAAGCCGCTGGTGCTGATGACCGGCAGTTCGGGTTTGATTGGAACCCGGGTAGCCCAAGCGCTGGAGGACCGCTACCGCGTAGTCGGCCTGGATAAGAAGCCGCCGGACGATGCGGCCCCGCTGGACCACCTCGAATGCGATCTGACCCAGGACGACAGCGTCGAGCATGCTTTGGAGCGAGTCGCCCGCGCCTACGGCGACTCTGTGGCAAGCGTCATCCACTTGGCCGCGTACTACGACTTCGCGGGCGAACCTAGCCCGTTGTACGAAACACTGACGGTCCAAGGATCGCGGCGCCTGTTGGAGCAACTGCGCGACAAGTTCGCCCGCGTCGAGCAGTTTGTCTTCTCCAGCAGTTTGCTGGTGATGAAGCCTAGCGACGACGACCAGCCACTGACCGAGTCCTCGCCAACCCAGGCCGAATGGGACTATCCCGAGTCCAAGCTTGACGCCGAACAAGTCATCGACGTCGCGGCCGGCGAGATACCCGTGGTGATCTTGCGCATTGCGGGTGTGTACGACGACGGCGGCCACTCGATTCCCATCGGACAACAGATCGCGCGAATTTACGAGAAGCAGATGGAGAGCTACTTCTTCCCGGGCGATCAAACCGCGGGGCAGTCCTTCATTCACCTGGATGACCTGGTGACTTGCCTGGCGCGGGTGGTGGAAAAACGCGGCGCGCTGGGCCGCCGCGAGATGTTCCTCATCGGCGAGGAAGACGTAATGAGCTACCGCGAGTTGCAGGACCGCATTGGCGAACTCCTGCACGGGCAGGAATGGCCCACGGTGCGGATTCCCAAGACGGTCGCCAAGGCGGGCGCCTGGGTGCAAGAGAAGCTGGCTTCCTCCGAAGATGAGCCGTTCATCAAGCCCTGGATGATCGATCTGGCGGACCAGAACTATCCGGTCAGCGTGGCGCGCGCCCGGGAGCGCCTGGGTTGGAGCCCCCGGCGCACGCTCCGTGAGACGCTGCCCCGGATGATCGAAAACCTGCAACAAGATCCTTCCTCTTGGTATCAGGAGAACAAGCTTTCGCCCCCGCCGAACGTGGAGCACACGACGAAGGAATCGTGAAACCTTTTCAGGAGAAACTTTATGGACCTGTTTCGCCGAACGGAGCTAAACGAACTTTTCGATCATCAGGCCGAGCCGTGCCTGTCGATCTACCTGCGGACGCACCGCACCGGCCGCGACATGGACCAAGATCCGATTCGATTCAAAAACCTATTGCGCGAAGCTGAAGAGAAATTGACGGAATGGGGGCTGCGCGCCCCCGACGCGCGGACCATGCTGGAGGACGCATCGCAACTGCAAGGCGATACCGAGTTCTGGCGCCATTTGAGCGATGGGCTGGCGATGTTCTTCGCCCCGGGGTTCCACCGCCGTTACCGTTTGCCCGTCCCCGTGGATGAGTCGATCCATGTTGGCAAGCAGTTTTACGTGCAGCCGCTCTTGCCGCTGCTCCACGGCAACGGGGCGTTCTACATTCTGGCTCTTAGCCAAAAAAAAATCCGGCTCTACCGCGCGGGACGTTACAGCCTGGACGAACTGGAGTTGGAAGGTGTTCCTCGGAACCTTGAGGAAGCGCTCCAGCACGAGGACTTGCAAACGCACCTCACGCATCGCTCTTGGGGAACGCGGGCCAGCAATACCCGACGCGCCAAGCAAAGCCTGGGAGCGCCGGGCGGCGGCAGCGTCGTCTTTCATGGCCAAGGCTCCGACGAAGACCCGCACAAGAAAGATCTGGCCGAGTTCTTCCAGCAGATTGACGACGGCGTGACCCGCAAACTCCACGATGAGCACGCCCCACTGATCCTGGCGTGCGTGGATTACGAGGCCCCGATCTACCGCGCCCACAACCATTACGGCAACTTGCTGGAAGCGGTGATCGCAGGCAATCCCGAGCAGTGGAGCAACGACGAACTTCATCGCCGGGCGTGGGAACTGGTGGAGCCGCACCTTCGCAAAGCCCAGGACGATGAATTAAACAAATTCAACAAGCTGCCCGCCGACCGCATCTCAACCGACTTGAAAAGCATTGCCGAAGCGGCCGAGATCGGCCGCGTGGAAGCGCTCTTCATCCCTCGCAACGGGAATGGCAACGGCAGCACGCGGCGGGCGCAAACCTCGCCCAAAGACGAGATGCTGGAAATCGCCGCCGGCGCGGTGCTGCGCACGGGCGGCGACGTGTTCGCCCTGCCGCCCGACGCCATGCCGCCGAATGCGCCCGAGGCGGCGGCCGTGTTCCGCTACGCCTTGCCGACGCCGTAAGGCTCCGGCACAATTCGAGGGTCAAGAAAAACACTCGGGCAAGCCGCTGGCTTGCCCCCTTGCCCGACCCGCGCCATTTGCCAGCCGATGAGTGCACCCCAGTTCGTCAGATTGGTGACGACAGCCCAACTGGTCTCGATGCTGGCGGCAGTCGTTGCGGCGGTGATCGAAATCGAAACGATCGTGGTTACTGGCCCGCTGCTTAGTCTGTCGGGCCTGGTCATGGCGGGATGGTCGTTTTATCGCGGAGCGCGGCTCGGCTTTTATTTTGGGCTAACGGCGCCGACGATCGCAGTCATATGCTTTGCGGTGATTTATGGGTTCTCTTGGGGCCCCAGCGAAGCCGCAACGCCGATTGCGTCGCTCTTGTTTGTGTTCGGGGTGGGGTGCATTCCGCTGGCGTTTCTTGCCCTGCGCGAGACAGATCCCACTCCCGATTTCCGCAGCGCCACGCCGCCGCAATTCTCCTTGGCGGCGCTGTTGGTATGGACGCTGGCGGTTTCGCTGCCGCTGGGGTTTTATCGTTTGGGGCCGGTGGGCGCCGCGCTCGGCGTGCTTGGAAGCTATGCGCTGTTGGTCGGTTATGCGCTCGTTCACTTCCACGCCACGCGAGCCGCCACGAGGGAAATCGACTTTCCTTGGGGTAACGACAAAAACGATCCGGGCGATATCTTGCCGCCGAAAGGCTCGGTAGACGCGACGCTATAAACGGCTTACTCCTCGTCGTCGCGCAGCAAGTCTTGAATGCGCTCTTCCAGGCGGTCCAGGTCCCACTTGCCCTGGTCGCGAATAATCGACCGCAACATCGGGTTGATCTCGCCGATGGTGTCGAGAATGTCGGTCAACAAATCATAGTATTCGCGGGTTTTGGTGTACTCGCGCGGGGCTTCGATCACGTCGCGCAAGATGGCGTTCTCCGAGCGAGAGGCGATAACCGGATCACGAAGATGATCAATGTAAACGTGGGTCCGCTTGCCGGGGCCGCGATTCTCCTCGATCGGCTCCAACCCCACGATGCTGTCGGAACGAAAGTACTTCCCATATCCCAGGGGAACCATATTGCCGCGTTCGACTTTCATGACCGTTTCTCCGGCAGAAGGGACACGGCGTCCATGCCGCCATGATGCTCATTGGCGTGCTTGCTTGATCGCCTGGGAAGCGCCTCCGCCATCCGCCAAGCCGGCAAAATCGCCGCGTAAGGCCTTTAGCGCATAGCGTTCTTCATCGATCTCGCGGGCAGTGCGAACGCCCAATCGGCGGAACAGCGGAACGGGTGGGCACCATCCCTGGACCGCGTGCTGTAGCAGGAAGGTTGCAACGACCGCCGGTAAGGCAAACCACTTGCGATTCACCGTGGCGCCCAAGAACAAGCCAATGAGCGAGACGGAGGCCGCGTTGGCTTCTAAGATGCGTTCGATGTCCCACTCTCGATCGAGTTCGGCCAATCGCCGATCAATGGCCCAGGGACCGGCCGCGGCGTAGTGCGCCACGTTTCGCTCGGTTTCTCGGCGGATTTGTCGATTAACCTCTTCCGACGTATTCTGGGCTACGCGCGCCGTGGTGGCGGGGATCATAACATTACGCTCCAAAAAACCCTCGTGACAAGGATTTCTGGGGTGCAATTCCTGTTCCTTTCGCACGCATTCACACGGGCGTGCCACAGCTTGGCTTCCGACGAACCTCGACGGCGCGAAGCCGTTGGATCGCGAAACCGCAAACGCCATCGCTTGCGGTTTCGCCCTTCCAGCAAATCAACTAATTCCCACCAGGGGGAATTCACCTTCACCGACAAACCACTCAATCCGCCTTGCTTGCGATCTTATACAAGTGCCCAAAGGTGCGCAGATAAAGGGCGCCACCGGCCACCACGGGCGAGGCGCGCATTCCTTCTTCCAGCTCGTTGCGGACGAGAATCTCAAACTCCGAGGCCCGGACCACCAACGTCTGGCCGCGTTCGTCGCAGCAGTACAGTAGGTCGTTGGCCAGTACTGGCGATGCCGTGAAGTTGCCCCCTAATCGCCCATGCCAGATTTCTTCGCCCGTGGCCACGTTCACACAGTACAGCACGCCGCTATCGACAAGCGAATACAATCGGTCGCCCGCCAGCACCGGCGAAGTCAACCGCGGCGTGCCTTGGCGGCGTTCCCAAGCCAGGTGCGTCTTGGTCACGTTGCCGCGCGTCGTTTCGTCCAGCCGCACCGCCATCGTCAAGGCGCCGCGGGAGCCGCTGTTGATGATCGCCAGGTTGTCATAAAACACCGGGCGCGAGGCGGCGTTGAAGTCAGGATGCTCGACGGTCCAAATCTCTTTGCCCGTTCGGGCGTCATACCCGAAGGCCGCGCGAGCGCCCACCGACACCACTTGCGTGCGGCCGTTCACTTCCACCAGCCCCGGTGTGCCGTAGGCTTTGCGGAAGTCGCCGTCGCCCGCTGGTTTGCCATTGGCGCCGATGTCGTGATAGTCGGTCGTGCGGTCGGTCCGCCACACCAGCTTGCCCGTGTTCTTGTCGAGCGCCGCCAAGTACTGCTGATCGATGCCGTCAAAGGTGAGGATTAGCAAGTCCTCGAACAACACCGGCGACGACCCCGGCCCGCGGTAGTGACGCGCCGGCAGGTCGCGGTTTTGCCACGCCACCTCGGCCGTCTTGGAATCCAGCCGCGCCGTACCGTAAGAACCAAAATGCACATACACCGCGCCCGGCTCCAGCACGCACGAAGGCGAGGCGTAGGTGTTCGTATCGTTCCCCAGCGGCTCCGGCTTGGGGTTCTCGAACAGCAGTTTGTGGTGCAACACCTTGCCGTTGGCCGGGTCCACGCAGTACACGAATTGCTTCTTGCCGTCGGTGGTGGCCGAGGTGAACCACATCCGGCCTTCGCCAATGACCGGCGTGGAGTGGCCTTGCCCTTCTAGCGGTATCTTCCAGGCGATGTTCTCGCCGGACTTTTCGCTCCAGGTTGTGGGCAACCCGCGGGCTTCGTCCTCCAGCGCCCGGCCATCAAAGGTAGGGCCATTCTTATCTGGCCAAGGCAACTGCTGCGCGACGACGGAAGCCGGAGCCGCCAGCCCCAGCGCCGCCAGCACCCAGGCGCGCGCGAAAGAGCGAGTGAAACGCGGCAGAGGAAGAGCGATATGTCTCATGGAGTCATTGAGAGAAGCAAGAGTTTGCCGAAGACCGATGGCGCCTTCCGCGGCGCCACCGCCGTAGGTACCGAGTATAACCAACCCACGCCCAAGAGTGGCGCATGACGCGCCGCAAGTGCGTTCTTGAATGTAGGTCACTCGCTCCGCGAGTGACCAAAACCAACTCGCCGAGCAAGTAGACCACACTCACGCACGGCGGATGAAGTGGGCGGCGTAGCTGCGCACTTGCTTGCCGTTCAGGACGTGCAGCATGCGTAGTTGCTGGACCGTCGAGTCGCTGAATTGTCCCAGCGGCACGTGGACCCACTTCTTGCCGTACCGCTTTGCCAGCCGCCGCCAACCCGCGCCGGGCGGACCGGGGCTGAGTAGCACAATGTGACGGCAGCGGCTGTGACGGCACGCGGCGGCCAGCAAGCGTTCTTCCAGCGTCTCGGTAAAATCTAATTCTTGGTCAATCCAGATATTAGGGATCGACACCGGCGGAAAGAGGAACATCGCCCCGCCGTAACTCGCCAGGCAAATGCCCGGTCCCACCGGCTCTTGGCGGAAGTCGCTCGCGTAAAAGGCCAGCGTCGATTCTTCGGCGTGTTCGGCGAACCAAGTGGTCCGCCACGGATAATCGCGCGGGTCGGCGGGCGAGTCAAACAGCATCACCGCGCAATCCAAGTTACCGCGGGCAGGAGGCAGGACCTTCACGTAAATGTCGCCGTCATACCAATGGCGCAGCGTCTCGCGAAAATCAATTCCGTCTTCGATGCTGGTGGAAAACTTCTGCGTGCGGGCCAAGTCCTGGCCCATGACCTGCTTGGCCCGATCGAACACGTGCGCGCGAAAGTTCTCGATCAACTCGTCCTCGGGCGGCCAACTGCATTGGGAATAAGGGTTCCACTGCATGCGCCATTGCTCGACCTCGGGTTTCTCGGGCCGGCGCTGGAGATCGCAACTACGCCACTCGACCGGCACGCCGGGCAAGCGGCTCACGGCGCGCTGCACCTCGCCGTCGGGCGTGCGCACGCGGTCCAAGCCCATGGTGGCCTGCCCCGAGGATGCTGCGCCGGCATATGGGTATTCGCGCGCGGTTTCAGCCACGTGGAGCGCATACTGGTCGCCCGCCATTTGCTTGGCCCCGATGACGATTGTGTACAGGTCGGGCGTCAGCCGCCGCTCCAGTAGCGATAGGTTGCGGATGTACTTCAAACACAGCGCTAGCCGGTGCGGCGTGATCCGCCGCGCGCGGCTCTTGAGCTCCGCTTTGTACGCGTCGCGGGCGGTGACTAAGAGTTCCTTGACACCGTCGATCGACAGGTTCTCATCGTCTTCCAGCTCCGCCCGCGCCCGCTCGTACAGGCCGGTAATGAATGGCAGTTCGCCGAGCAAGAAGATCAGCGTGCGTGGATCAACGGGGTAAAGCTCGGTCGGCTCCACGGCTTCGTCTTCCGCCGTGTCGGGCGTTTGCTCGGTGTAGGCTTCGCGAATCCACGGCCACTCTAGCACCGAGCACACCAGCAGGATCGATTTGTAGCGCCGCTCCAACTCGCGCAGGCGGCGGGCCATGTGAAGGACCCGCTGTTGTGGCTGTCCCGCCGGTCTGGGCAAGGCGGGAAGAATCGCCGCCGCGAAGCGCTCCAGGGCAACCTTCTTGAGCGCGTAAGGATCGGGCATTACCGCGCTCACCGGCTCGAAACGCGAGGTCTCCAAGTCGATGAACGCCCGCGGGATATGCTCGCCGAGCGCCGTGCGCAAGGCGGCGATCACGCCTTGGCACGGGTCAATGGGCACATAGCTGGCCCAAGGCTCCTCGACGGCCGAGTCGTCCTCGTCGGGCGACCAGTCGAGACGGAACCGCGGCGCCGCGCGCTGCAGCACCAGGTTGGGCGCCGGCAGCCGCTCAATCGCATTCTCCACGTCCTCCTGGAACGACGGCGGCAGCGGCACGGCCACGCAATCGAACCGTTGCTGGAGCATGACGCGGCGCACTTCCAGCGCAAAATCGCCGCTGCCATGAATGATGGGCAAGGCGGTCACCTGCGAGCCAATGCGTAATACGGTGTCGGACATACCAGCAACTTAATCGATCCGCTTTGACGCCGCGAGAGTCGAAGGTCGAAGAGTCGAAAATCAAAAAATCAAAAAATCAAATACGGAAGCGGCGATTCATCGCCGCTTTCGTCTTCCGACTTTCGACCTTCGCTCTTCTGCCCAAGGGCGCGGCGAGGCTTGCTGGAAAAGCGGGCGAGCTTGACCGAAGGGAGCTTCGCACGGCGCGAAAATGGCGATTTTCCGATTTTCCTAACTCGTTGGCGGTACGACAGATGAATCCTCTGGTGCGGGCGATGTTCCGCATTTCCGGCGCGCTCTGGCGCCGTGATTGCAAAAGGGGAGACGCCATCGACATCTGGACAAGCCGCGTCACTACCTGGGGAAGGCCGATCTGATGATCCCGGTGCGCGGCAGGCAACGTGATCCTTCCTTCTGGAAAGGCGAGACTGATGACTCTCCGTGGGTGTCTGGGAACGGCTCTGCCGTTTCTTCTTCTTGTGGGACTGTGTGGGGTGAGCCTGTCGCTCGCGCCGGTTGCTTCGGGTCAGGAAACCGAGGCGCCGATCGCGGCGTCCGCCGGCGCGAGCGACGGCTCCATTTCCGAAACAACCACCGAGACCGCCAGCGAAGAAGCCGCCGCCGAACCCTCGGCCGAGGCGCAGTTGACCTACTCGATCAATAACATGCTGCTGTTCGTGTGCGCGGTGCTGGTGCTCTTCATGCAGGCTGGCTTTTCGCTGGTCGAAGTAGGTTTGAACGCCTCCAAGAATGCCGTGAACATCTTGTTCAAGAACCTGATGGACATGGCGATTGGGGTGCTGGTGTTCTTCCTGATCGGGTATGGCTTGATGTACCACGGAACCACGGTCGCGGGCGGCTGGCTTCGTGTGCCCGAACTGTTTGTTTCCACGGCGCCCTCGACGATTGAAGACGGCGCTTTGGCTCCGGGACTGCATCCCCAGGCCGACTTCCTGTTCCAAGTGGCCTTTGCGGCCACGGCCGCCACGATTGTCTCGGGAGCGGTGGCGGGCCGCATGAAGTTCAACGCCTACCTTGTCTATAGCGCCATTATCACGGCGTTTGTCTATCCGATCAGCGGCATGTGGAAGTGGGGCGGCGGTCCCTTGAACGAATGGGGCTTCCATGATTTCGCCGGTTCGGTGGTGGTGCACTGTGTCGGCGGGTTCGCCGCCTTGGCCGGCGCCATGGTGCTTGGCCCGCGCATCGGCCGGTTTGTCAACGGCAAGTCGATTCCCATGCCCGGCCACAACTTGACCTTCGCCGCCTTGGGCGTGTTCGTGCTGTGGATCGGCTGGTACGGCTTCAACTCGGGAAGCCAATTGGCGTTTGCCTCGCAGGGCGACATTAACGTCATCATGCTGGTGGCCGTGAACACTACCTTGGCGGCCGGCGCCGGAGCGTGTGTGGCGATGTTCGTGGCGTGGGCGATGTTTAAGAAGCCCGATTTGACAATGGCCTTGAACGGGGTGCTCGCAGGCCTGGTGGGCGTCACCGCCAACTGCGACTGTGTCGAGAATTTTGAAGCCCTCCTGATCGGCGCCATTGCCGGCGCGATTGTCGTGCTGGCGGTGGTCGCGCTGGATAAGCTCCGTATCGACGACCCGGTGGGCGCCTTCCCGGTGCATGGGGCGTGCGGCGTCTGGGGCGGCATCGCCACGGGACTTTTCGGCGCCGATAAGAGCCTGACCGTGCAACTGCTCGGAACAGTCATCATCTGCTCGTGGGCGTTTATCGTCATGTTCGGCGTCTTCGGGGTCATGCGGATGCTGGGTGTGTTGCGGGTTTCTCCCGAAGAAGAACTTGAAGGCCTGGATGTTGGCGAACACGGCATGCACGCCTATCCGCAGGAAATGGTCGGCGGCGTGCAACCGCTGGGTGGCTCATTGCTCGGTTCTCCCGCGCACGGCATGCGACCGGTGGAGGCCGCCCCCAGCACGTAAGACTTGTCTCTCGCGCTGACCGGAATGTCCCGATTCGCCCGCCCCGTGCGCCACCGGCGGGCGAATCGGGCGCCGGATGGCCCCCAATACAACGGAATCACTTCGGCTCTTGCCTGGGCCAGAAGGATGCCCCGCGAATGACCTGGGCAGGTGTCCGCCTCACCTGTCCAGGTCGGGGCGTTTTTGGACCCACGGGCGAAGTGAGGTCCACTCGCTCCGCGAGTGGTTGTGGACGCGTGCCGAGCGCGTGCGTCCCACGGCTCGATCCGCGTCTTGTTGTCGCGACCGGAGAGGACTAGATTGACCTGCACCGGCCGCCGTTGAATAGCTTTCTTTCGCAACGCCAAATCAACCTGCCATGAAACTGATTGTCGCGATCATTCAGCCCAGCAAACTCGAATCGGTCAAGGCCGCGCTGACCGAAGTGGAAGTGTTCCGCCTGACCGTCATGGATTGCCAAGGCTTCGGCCGCCAGAAAGGCCACACCGAGGTCTACCGGGGCCACGAGTTCACGGTCAACTTGCTCCGCAAGGTGCAACTCCAGATTGCCGTGAACGAGGAGTTCGTGGAGCCGACCATCAGCGCCATCATCAAGGGCGCCCGCACGGGGCCGAAGGGCGAAGTGGGAGACGGCAAGATCTTTGTGTTGCCTCTGGAAGACTGCATTCGCATCCGCACCGGCGAACGCGGCGGCGAAGCGATTTAGCGTAGGTCACTCGCTCCGCGGTTGTGAATCTTTCCGTAGCGTCGGCGCGAGCGCCGATGCTACGACGATGTGCCAAAACATTCACAACCTCTCCGCGAGTGACCCTTGGCATCCGATAGGAAGCCAAAGAATCAGGTTGCGTTTCCTTGCGTCCAGCGGCCATCGATGCTGCGCCACATCTGGCCGTTGGGGTTTTGGTCTTGGAGCGCCGCGGGCAGGCGATGCGGCGGGACGTTGTCGAAGCATTGCAACATCGCAAACCGCCGCAGCGAAGCTGGAATCCCCACCGCTGTAAAGCCAGGATGTCCCGTCGCCGGATAGGGGCCGCCGTGATTCATGGCCGGCGACACGGCCACGCCCGTCGGCATCTTGTCGTTCAGCAGCCTTCCCACGCGGCGCCGGAGAAGTGGCGCCAACTGCTCGTAGAGCGCGTCGTCGGCGCCCTCGCGGTCCGTGTAGAGACAACCCGTCAGGTTGCCTTCCAGATGCTCCAGCACCGCGGCCGCTTGCCGCGCGTCGTCTACGGTGACTAAAAGAGAGGCGTTTCCAAACGCTTCGGTCTGGAACGTATGCGGATCGGCAAGGAACTGCGCGCCCGTGGCGTGCAGCAGCGTGTTCTTCCGGCAGTAACCTTGGCCCTCGCCGGGTTCGTCGCCCGCCAGCCGCTTTGCGCCGGCTTGGCGAAGTGTTTCGATCCCTGCCGCCAACGCGCGGTCCACGCCTTGGGAAAGCAGCGTGCCGCACGGCGCGGCGGCAAACTTTTGCACGAGGGTGGCAATGAAGCTCTCGCTTTCGGGCGAGCGGAGCAGAATCACCAGGCCCGGATTGGTGCAGAACTGCCCGGCGCCCATCAGGCAACTGGTGGTGAACTCGTCGGCAATTTCAGCCGCTCGCGTCTGAAGCGCCCCCGGTAGGATCACCACGGGGTTGACGCTCGATAGTTCCAGATAGATTGGCTTGCCCGCCTTGTCGGCCGCCGCCTTGAGCGCCAATCCCGCCGACCGGCTGCCGGTGTAACCGGTGGCGCCGAGGCGCGAATCGGCAACCAACCGCTCGCCGTCGGCGTGCGCGGTACGATAGAGAAGCTGCACGGCGGCAGTCGGCAGGTTCGTGGCGCGGACCGCCTCGTACGCCGCTTCGGCCAAGAGGCGCGTTGTACCGGGATGCGAGGAATTGGCCTTGGCGATGACCGGATTGCCCGCCGCGATGGCCGCGGCAAAATCACCGCCCGCAGCGCTGTTGAAGGCGAAGGGAAAGTTGTTCGGCCCGAACACCGCCACGGGCCCCAAGGGCGCGTAATAGGAGCGGATGTTGTTCTTGGTATCAATTACCGGCGTCGTCCACGAGCCTTCCCGCGCCGCGGCCGCCGCTTGGCGCAATTGGTTCGTGGTGCGGGGTAGTTCCCCATCGGCCAAGCGCGGCGACTTGGGGAGCGCGGTCTCTGCGTGGGCCAACGCCACCAGTTCTTCCTTCCGCGCTTCGATGCGTTCGGCGAACTTTTCGAGAAAGGCGGCAAGCTGCTCGCCCGGCATGCGGCGCATGGCCTCGGCCGCTTGCACGGCGGCGTCGAGCGCCTCGTCACAGTCTTGCCAGGTGCTGACGGGATATTGGTCGGGCAGCGATTCGCGCAGCGAGGGATTATCGGCTTGGAACGTGTCTTTAGCGTTCGCCTTCCGCCACTCTCCCGCGATCAGTACCGGTTGAAGCGTCATAGGGGGTTACACAGCGCAGTGTGGCGCCGTCCTCGAAGTGCAGATGCTCGGGATAGATTGTTATGGAGTCGCAGGAGTCGCGAACGGCAAGGCTCCCGCAGAAATGCACGGTGCGCGACCGGATGCTTACCGCGCGGGCTGGGCGAACATGGCGTCCACAAACTTCTCGGCGTCGAATACGGCCAGATCGGTGTCTTTCTCGCCCACACCGATGAACTTAACCGGCAGGTTGAACTGCTGACGAATGGGGATAATTACACCGCCCTTGGCCGTGCCATCCAGCTTGGCCAATACAATGCCCGTGCAATGGGCGGCGTCGGAGAAACCGCGGGCCTGGCTGATGGCGTTCTGGCCGGCGGTGGCGTCCAGCACCAGGAGCGTCTCGTGGGGGGCGTCGGGAACTTGCTTGGTGATGACGCGGCGAATCTTTTCCAACTGCTGCATCAGGTTGGTTTGCGTTTGCAGCCGACCGGCGGTATCGACAATGCACACGTCGGCGCCGCTCTCCAAGGCCTGGCCCACCGCGGCATAGGCCACGCTCGCCGGATCGCCGCCTTGCTTGCCTTTGACGATTTCGCAGCCGACGCGGTTGGCCCAGATCGCCAATTGTTCGACTGCCGCCGCGCGGAATGTGTCGCCAGCGCCCAGCACCACTTTCTTGCCATCATCGTGAAAGCGCCGCGCTAGCTTGGCGATGGAGGTCGTCTTACCCGAGCCGTTGACCCCCACCACCATGATGACCGTGGGGCCGGACGGGGCCATGTTGATCGGCCGCTCGGGCTGGGCGACCAGATCTTTGATCTCGGCCTTGATGACTTCCAGAATGTCGGGCATGTGGACGACCCGGGCGCGGAAGTCCGAGCCAATGCGATCCCGGATGCGCTGGGCCGGCGCCACGCCCATGTCGGTCTTGACCAACACCGCGAACAGGTCGCGCAGGAAGTCGTCGTCAACCAGGCGGCCTTCCTGCTTGAACAGGTCGCGAATGTCGGTGTTGAGTACCTGCCAGGTCTTTTCCAATCCCTGCCGTAAACCGCCGAACCAGCCCGATTGCGCTACAGCAGGAGGCGGCGCTTGCGGCTTGTCTTCGGTTTTGCGGCTGAACCAGGCCATAACGAATTCCAGGTGCGTGCTGAGCGAACAGGAGGCTGAGGCTCCATTATTTCGATTCGGGGCGGTCTTGCAACCAATCGTGGAGGAAGCGATCCAGCACCCCGTTCACGAAGTGGGCCGACTGCCGGGCGCCGTAGCGTTTGGCCAATTCGACCGCCTCGTTGATGACCACCGGGCCGGGCGTATCGGTGTAGAGGATTTCATAGGCGCCCAGGCGGATCACGTTGCGGTCGGTCACGGCCATCCGCTCTAACGACCAGTTGGCCGCGCACCGCGCCAGCATGGTGTCCAACTCTTCGCGGTTGCGTCGCACGCCCGAAAGCAGCGACTGCGCAAACTCCACCAACTGCGCGTTGTTCTTCAGACGGTGGCGCATAAACTCTTCGATCGCCGCAAGATCGGCGTCGGGGTTGAGGTCGTCCTGGTAAAGCACTTGCAGGACTACCTCGCGGGCTCGGCTCCGGCCGGTCATGATCTTTCCGTCAACGCTGGAAGGTAGGGAGCGCCGCCAGGGTCCCTGGGTTTGCGCGACGCCAACAGCGCCGTAAATCCCCATGAACGGCCCTCCGAGGCGCGTGTCGTCCCAGGGATAACACGCAAAAAGAAGACCCGTGCGACGTATTTTTCCGTGGTGTGTTCCACTCGCCTGGGTGGGGCAGACAATCCAACCCGATCTCCAATCCGTGCGTCGGCCGACACGATCAGTAGCTCCGAACTTTGAGGAAAAAGTTCAGTGCCAAGGTGTGGTGCGGTTTCGCCGCTTTAACGATCAAAAGTGGTCAAACACTTCAAGGTTTGGTGTTACGGAGGAGGTCTGCTCCACGTCAAGAAAGTTTCTCAAGCAGGGTTGCCATTTCCAGGGCGGCCTCGGCGCACTCGGCGCCTTTGTTGCCGTGGTTGCCGCCGGCCCGATGAATCGCCTGTTCCAGCGTGTTACACGTCAACACGCCAAACAGCACCGGGACACCGGTTTCCAGGGCCAATTGCCCCAGGCCGTGGCTCACCTGCTGGTTGATGTACTGGTCGTGCGTCGTCTCGCCGCGGATCACCGCCCCCAGGCACAATACGGCCACGTGGCGGCCCGTGCGGGCGAAGCGGCGGGCGATCATCGGCAATTCCCAAGCGCCGGGAACCCAAGCCACGTCAATCTTGGCGTCGGCCACGCCGTGGCGTAACAAGGTCTCCAGCGCTCCCGACAGCAACTTCGCGGTGATGTGGGAATTATACCGCGAAACGACGATGGCAAAGCGGCCTTCCACTGCGCGGCGCTCGCCTTCGTAAACGTGAGGCATGGAGGAAGGAGGCAGGAAACAGGGAACAGGGGTCAGGAATCAAAAATCCCAAGTCAAGCTAGCCGGCGCCTAACAGGCGCCGGATCGTTGCACGAGGGCCACAAGCTTGGCGCTTAAGCCAACCTTGGCGTTCAAGCCATTGCTTGCGCGCCTTACTTCATATTCATGCTCATCAGGAACTCGGCGTTGGATTTGGTCTTGCGAAGCCGCGAGACCAACAGTTCCATGGCGTCGGGCGAGTTCATGTCGTTCAACACGCGCCGCAGGATGCACACGCGGCGATATTCTTCGGGGTCCATCAACATCTCTTCGCGGCGCGTGCCGCTGCGGTTGATGTCGATGGCGGGCCAGATCCGCCGGTCCACCATCTTGCGGTCCAGCACCACTTCCAAGTTGCCGGTTCCCTTGAACTCCTCAAAGATCACTTCGTCCATACGGCTGCCCGTTTCCACCAGGGCGGTGGCCACAATCGTCAGCGAGCCGCCTTCCTCCACCTTGCGGGCCGAGCCGAAGAACCGCTTGGGGTTCTGCATGGCGTTGGCGTCCAGACCGCCCGAAAGAATCTTGCCCGACTGCGGACATTCCGAGTTCCAGGCCCGCGCTAGCCGGGTGATGGAGTCCAGGAAGATCACCACGTCACGGCCGTACTCGACCATCCGCTTGGCTTTTTCCAGCACCATCTCCGACACTTGAACGTGCCGCGACGAAGGCTCGTCAAAGGTCGAGCTAATCACTTCGCAGTTCTCGCCCTTGACCTGCCGCTCCATGTCGGTCACTTCCTCGGGCCGCTCGTCGATGAGCAGCATCATCACGTAGGCGTCGGGGTAATTCGCCAGCACGGCCTTGGCCATCTTTTGCATCAGGATGGTCTTGCCGGCCCGCGGCGGGCTGACGATCAACCCGCGCTGCCCGAAGCCAATGGGGGTCATCATATCGACCACCCGCGTCTCGATGTCTTCCGGCGAGTGCTCCATGACGATCCGCTCGTTGGGATGCAACGGCGTGAGGTCGTCGAAGAACACCTTGTCCGACATCAGGTTCGGGTCTTCGTAGTTGATCGCCTCGACCCGCAGCAGCGCGAAGTAGCGCTCATTCTCTTTGGGCGGGCGAATCTGGCCCGAGACCGTCACGCCGTTGCGCAGCCCGAACCGCCGAATCTGGCTGGGCGAGACGTAGATGTCGTCCGGGCAAGACAGGTAGTGGTAGTCGGGACTACGGAGGAAGCCGAACCCGTCGGGCAGGATTTCCAACGTACCTTCGCCGTACATCAGGCCGTTCATTTTCACGCGCTCTTTCAGAATGCGGAAAATGAGGTCCTGCTTCTTCAAGCCCGGCGCATCCGACACGTTGTCTTTGCGGGCCTCGTCCAGGAGTTGCCCCATCGACATCTTTTGCAGCTCGGCCAGGTGGATTTCACTTTGTTTGATTTTCTCGTAGCGGTCGTGCGACTCGTCAAAGACGCCGGCGTCCACTTCTTCGGCAATTTCCTCGGCCAGCGAGAGCGGTTCGCGCTCGTCTTCGCCAAAGATGTAGCCGTCGCCGTCGCCGTTCTTGTGACCGTTGCTATCGGCCGAGGAGGAGGCGTGGTGGTGGTTGGCGCTGCGGCGGCGGTTGGAATCCAACCGGTGCGAGCGCCGATGGTTTTGAGGACGATCGCTGGGCGTGCGAGACATGACGCTCCAAGCTCCTGATAAGGAAAAAAGCAATCCGCGGGCGAACGCCGCGAAGGGCAGGGTGGTTGGTTAATAAGCGAAAAGAGGCAGTCCGTCGCCGCTACCGTGAGGGAAGGCCTCGGAAAAGGAAGCGCGTGAGGTGAAAGCCTCACAGGTGTGTAGGTGTCAAATTAGGAGAAAACGGGCGTTTTGAAAATGGCAGTCAGGAGCTTTTTTTCAGGTCCAACGAACGCCAAAAACATTCGACCTGGTGGAGGGTAAGTTCAAGGGCTCCCGCGTTATCTATGATTATATCTGCAAGCTTCTTTTTTTCATCGACCGGCGTTTGTGCGGCCTCGCGGGCGGCGAAATGCTCCTCCGTCCAGCCGCGTTGCCAGGCGCGTTCCCGCCGCGTGGCGAGCGGCGCCTCGACAAACACAATCTTGTCACATAACCGATGCCACCCCGCTTTGAACATCACGGCGGCGTCCAGCACCACGGCGGGAAAGCCCGCCGCGCGGCAATGCTCAATCTGTTCTCGCAGTTCTGCTTCAATGCGGGGATGGGTGATTTGCTCCAGCCTGGTTAACTCTCGCGGCCCCTCGGGGGGCGGGGCGAACACACGTTTGGCCAACGCTGCGCGGCTTACTTGATCCTGGTCAGTGAAAACTTCCTCGCCCCAGGTGGTACGAATCGCGCTCCGCACCGCCGGCTCCTCTAATACTTCGTGCCCGATTCGATCAGCGTCTAACAGGGCGGCCCCCAAGTCGCGTAGTTTTTCACAAACTACGCTCTTGCCGCTGGCCACTCCGCCCGCGACGCCAATCACCACCATGACATGCGCCAAGAGAAGGTTGTTCGCGGGTTCGCCCCAAATCTTGGGCAAGTCCTTGGAGCGAATTCCACGGGAAGGTTTTTTGGTGTGTCGCTTGCCAACTTGGTAGGTTGTCGCGTATTCCGCCAGTCAAACTGGCCAATATTACAACACTGATCCCGCTTGTAGGTTTCCCCAATTGGGGCCTGTTTTCACATCGACCCGCAGGGGAACCGTAAGTTCATGTCCTGTCGTCATTTCGGCAACGACCAATTCACCCAGCGCGGCAATCTCATCGGCGGGCGATTCAAAAATCAATTCGTCGTGAATCTGTAGCAACATCCGTGCCGATTTTCTATCTTCTCTTAGCCGACAATGAATTCCAAGCATCGCCAGCTTGATGAGATCGGCCGCTGATCCTTGGATGACCGTATTGATTGCGGTGCGTTCAGGCAGGTTGCGTTGAAAGGAATCCCGCCGCCGCGCCGGTTCACGGATGCCCGTAATTCGGCGCCGACGGCCCAGGATGGTTTTAACATAACCGGTTTTCCGGCAATCTTCTAGTATCTTTTCAATAAACTCGGTCACGCCTTGATAACGGGCGAAGTACGCCTCGATAAATTCGGCAGCTTCGCTTTGGTCCACGTTAATGGACTTGGCCAGCCCAAACGGACTTTGCCCATAAATCACGCCAAAATTGACCGCCTTGGCCTTGCGCCGCATGTCGGACGTGACTTGCTCCAGCGGCACGCCGAATACCTCGGCGGCCACGCGGGCGTGAATGTCCTCATCCTGGGCGAACGCGGTGCGCAGGGCCTCATCCCCCGAATAGTGGGCCAGCACGCGCAATTCAATTTGCGAATAATCCGCCGCCAGGAGCAGCCAGTCCGGTTGGCCGGGCGTGAACGCCGTGCGAATTTCTCGCCCCAACTCGGTGCGGACCGGAATGTTTTGCAGATTTGGCTCGTTCGAGCTAAGCCGCCCCGTGGCGGTGACCACCTGGTTAAACGAGGTATGCACGCGCCGGGTTTCGGGCAGGACCAACTGCGGAAGGGCGTCGATGTACGTGCTTTTTAGTTTGGCGTACTGCCGATACTCGACGATCTTGGCCGGCAGGGGATGTTGCTTCGCTAGTTCATCCAGTACTTCCACGTCGGTACTGACGCCCGTCTTGGTGCGTTTGATGACCGGGAGCTTTAACTCGTCAAACAGAATCTGCCCCAGTTGCCGGGTGGAGCCGATGTTGAACTCCCGGCCCGCCAGTTCGTAAATCTCCTGCTCGATGGTTTCCATCCGCCTGGCATATTCCTGGCTGAGCCGCTGGAGATGCTCCACGTCGATCGTGATTCCGTTGTGCTCCAGTTCGACCAGGACTTCGATGAGCGGAATTTCCACGTTCTCGAATAGCTCGGTCAACCCCTCGGCCGCTAACCGCGTTTGTAAGAGCGGAGCCAGTCGCAGCGCCACGTCGGCGTCTTCGCCGGCATAGGGAGCCACCAGGGCCACCGGCGCTTCGTCCATGCGGCGCTGGTTTTTGCCCGTGCCGATAATGTCCACGATCTTCGAGGTGACGTGGTTCAGGTACCGCCGCGCCAGGTCGTCCAGGTTGTGGTTCTGCTCGCCCGCTTCCAGCAGGTAATCGGCGACCATCGTATCGAACGCCACCCCGGCCAAGGCGCATCCCGCAGCACGCAGCACGCCCATGTCGTACTTGAGGTTCTGCCCAACCTTGTGAATCTCGGGATTCTCCAGAATCGGCGCCAGCTTTTTCAGCGTCTCCTCGGGGTCGAGGCAGGGATCACCCGCGGGCGCCCGCACGGGCACGTACCAGCCTTCACCCTCTTTCCAAGCGAAGGCGTAGCCCACAATCTGGGCCGCCCGTGGGTTGAGCGAGGTCGTTTCGGTGTCGAAGGAGAAGGACTTTTGCCGCGACAGGTCCTTGACCAGCTTGTCGAGTTCCTTGGGTGTCCCCACGGTCTTATAGGTCGCCCGCCAGGCGGCCGGAGGCGGCGCTTCCTGGGGCGCCAGCGTATCGAGCCGCTCGCCCAGTCGGCGGAAGCCAAACTCATCGAATAACTCCAACACTCGCCGCCGGTCGATCTGCCCGACGCGGCCAGCATTCCAGTCGATCTCGACCGGAACCTCTGGGTCCAGCCGCACCAGCCGCCGGCTTTCCAGCGCTCGGTCGCGGAATTGAATCAGGTTCTCGCGCTTCTTACCGGTGAGTTTCTCGATGTGTTCGTAGACGCCCTCCAACGTGTCGTACTGCTGGAGCAACTGCGTGGCGCTTTTGGGGCCGATCAGCGGCACGCCCGGCACATTATCGACTGGGTCGCCCACCAACGACTGAAAATCGACCACCTGATCCGGTCGCACGCCCCAGTCGGCCAGCAGCGCCGCGGCGTCGAACACCTGGTTCTTGCGCGGGTTGAATAGCTTGACGTGGTCGGTGATCAGTTGCCGGCAGTCCTTGTCGGCGGTCACCAGGAAGCAGTCGCCCCCCAGCTCCTCGACCCGCCGCGCCAGCGTGGCCAGCACATCGTCGGCCTCGAACCTTTCTACGGCCACAACCGGCACGCCCATCGCCTCCAGCACGCGGCGGATGTTGGGAATTTGCGGGCCAAGATCGGCCGGCATTTCCACGCGGTTCGCCTTGTAGTCGGCGGACAGTTCGTGGCGAAATGTCGGACCCGACAGGTCGAACGCCACGAACAAGAAGTCGGGCTTGCGCCGCTCCAACAGGTCGAACATGTCGCGCGTGAACCCGTGGATCGCCCCGGTGGGCTGCCCCGTAGGGCTGCTCATCTCCGGCATTGCATGGAACACCTGGAAAATGAGCGAATGCGCATCGACCACGTACACCGTCTTGCCCGCCAGGCTCTCGACCGGCGGCAAAACTGGCTGCTCCCCCACCGGGGCGGCCAGGGGTTGCGTCGGAGGAACCGGCGCGGGGGCCGCGTCTGCTTCGGAAGCGGAACGAGCCACATCATCGGCCGCGGCAAGACTTTCATCGAAGCCAGCCAAAGAGCGCTGATGGCGCGAAGGAGGCATGGCGACACAAACGAGGAGGAAACAAACGGCGGGAAGTATCCCCGAAAGGATTCGAACCTTTAACCTTCGGCTCCGGAGGCCGACGCTCTATCCAATTGAGCTACGGGGACGCGTTGATGAATTGCAACCGCCGGGGGACTGCTTTCATCACTCAGTAGTGTATCCAGCGGCTGGTGGTCTGGGAAGACGCCCCAGCGCTGCAAATCTTGTGTACTATTAGCTTTTACAAACGCCGCTTGGGTTGGTTTCCATCGAGATTTACGCCGGGCGATAGGGCGGACGGCACATCTCTAAGGGTTGATCGTAAGGGCTGGTGGGCGCCGGCGGGGCGGGCGGCGCGCTGCGAATGGACGCGAATGTGAGCAAACCGCCCACAACGATGCTGCCGGCCAGCGCCGCCCAAGGGTGGGTTGCGTGCTTTCGCCCCCGAATCACGTCGGCCAGCAACAGGGCGAACAGAATCGCCAACGCGGCCAGCGCTTGTTGCGGCGCCGAACCGATTCCCCAAACGCCCGGCGGACATTCGAGCGCTCCCGCCCGTTCCAGATAGACGTGGAACAGCGACACGCCCAAGCCGCCTGCGGCCAACGGCAGAGACAGCAAGCTCAGCCACGACGCGGGACGAATCCCGGCGAATAACCCCACCCCCAGCACGGCGGCGACGCTCATCGCGAACGTCCGCTGGTAAAAGCACAAGGGGCATGCTTTCAGATTCATCCCGATGCTCAACCACAGGCTTCCCGCCACCACAACCAAAGCGACGACAAGACTGGCCCAGGTAAGCGGGGACGCGCTTCGCTCCTCCATCGGGAATCCTCATGGGAAAGGCGGTTCCCAGAGATTCTAGAACGACCGCTCGCCCCGATAAACCTCCCTTGGCTTTTGTGCGGCAAGATCCGATGGTCACTCACCGAGCCGCAAAGACGCCGCCATCGCTACAGTCGGCATAGGCCAACCAGTTGCGTTGTCTTTTCTCAACGTTCCGTGTTGAAAAATTTCCACATGTTGCCCAAACGCGTGTTACGTTTTCCGTGGACGATTCAACCCGCCCTTGTTGGGAGAAGGAGTGGCGATGGAGCGAATGCGCACGCCAGCGCGCCTTGTTGCGGTGCTCGCCTTGTTGGCGGGCCTGGCGTGTGGCTGCGCGCAGTTTCGTTTGCCGCGGATTGATCCCTCGGGAGAACGGATCTTTCTGCCCGCGCAAGCGACGCCTGCGGTTGTCGCGCCCTCGGTGGCTGCGCCGACGGTTGTCGCGCCTCCCACGATTGTCGCGCCTCCGGTGGTTGCGTCGCCCCCGGCGACGGTCGCCGTGGCGCCTGGCTCCGGCGGCTTCTTTCCACAACCGGCCTGGACCACGCCTCCGCCGGTTCCTCCGTGTAGCGCCTTGGGCGCGCCTCAGGCCGCGCCGTTGGCCACGGCGCCCCTCGTCGTCGCTCCCGCCGCGCCGGCGGCTTCGGGGGGGCTGGTTTGTCCGCCGGTGGCCATTTGTCCGCCTGCGCCGCCGGTCGCGGTTTGTCCGCCTGTTCCGATTTGTCCGCCGGCCATTGCGCCGCTGCCGGCGCCGGCGCCGGCCGTGACTGTGCCGACCGTGCCGGTGGCGACGGTCGTGCAGGAGTCGCTGGTGCTGACGCCGGTGAAGATCGTCGCGCCGGTGGGCAGCCAGGTGGTGTTACTGGCGGGACTGCGCGGCGCGGCGGGGCAGTTCTCGCCGGGGCAGCCGATCGAGTGGATCCTGTCGCAAGAGAGCGTGGGCCACTTTGTCGAAGTAGGCGACGAGTGCGACTACCTGTTGTGCCATTGGCGCCACCAGGCGCCGCGCAAGTTGAGCAATAATTACGCGATCGGGCGCACGTCACGAAACGACCAGGTCATCACCCGCGGCAACGCCAACCCCGCCGACGATGTCTGGCTGATGCGCGGCCAATCGTGGCTGAGCGTCTCTTCACCCACCGAAGGCGTCAGCCTGGTGACGGCCGTGGCGCCCGAGGCGCCGGGTTGGGACCATCGCCAACAGACCGCCGAAATTTACTGGATCAACGCCCAGTGGACGCTGCCCGCCCCCGCCCATGTGCGTTCGGGGCAGCCGCATGCGCTCACCACCGTGGTCACGCGCCCCGGCACGCTGGCGCCGGCCGTGGGCTGGATCGTGCGTTACGAAGTGGCGGGTGGCAGCCCCGCCGCGTTCACGCAGGCAGGCGATCAGGCGATTGACGTAGTGACCGACGCCACCGGCGCCGCGACCGCGCAGATCTTCCCTCAGGCGCAAGGCGCCGGGACCACGCAAGTCCGCGTGCAGATCATTCGCCCCGGCATGGCGCCGCACGAGCCAAACCGCCTGACGGTGGGCGAAGGCGCCACGACCGTCGCTTGGAGTTCGCCCGGCCTGGCCGTGACCATGTCTGGGCAGCAAGCCGCGGCCGTGGGCGCGACGCTGCCCTATCGGATTGACGTGACCAATCCCGGCGACATGCCCGCCAGCGACGTAACGCTCACGTACAACGCACCGCCGGGGGTGACGATCCTCAACAGCAATCCGCCCGGTTCGGTGTTTGGGCAGCGCGTCGAGTGGCGGCTGGGCCAGATGGCGCCCGGCGCCGCACAGTCGTTCGAGGTCAATTGCCGTGGCGATCAGCAAGGCGACTTCAACCATTGTGCGGTCGCGCAGTCGCCGGCCGATAACCTCTCGGCCGAGCATTGCGTCCTGACGCGGGTGATGCAGCAATCGCTGGCGCTGAGCATGACTGGCCCCGAAGAAGCCGAGGTCGGCCAAGAGGTGCAGTACGTGGTCACGGTGCGCAACGAAGGCGGCGTCGAGCTGACCGACGTGATTGTGACCGACCGCTTTGACGACGGCCTGCAACACGCGGTATCGGCCAGTCCGATCGAGCGCCCGTTGGGCACGCTGGCGCCGGGCGAGCAAAAACAGTTCGCCATTACGTTCCGCGTGACCCGCGCCGGCCGGTTGTGTCACACGATGACGGGCGCCACCTCGCTCGGTCAAACAGCCAGCGCCCGCGCATGTCTGACCTCTCGGGAAGCGCCGCCTCCGCAGTTGACTCCCGGCCTGACCGTGCGCGTGTGGGGACCGCAAGAGTTATCCGCCGGGCAAGCAGGCGAATATTTTGTGGAAGTGGCCAATACCGGGCAGACGCCGCTCACGGCGGTTCGGCTGGCCGTGAGCAACAGCGCCAGTCTCCAGCCCACCACCGCCACCGCGGGCGACAACCGCCAGCAAGTGGGCGGGCAGTTGGTGTGGACGCTGGAGCGGATCGAGGTGGGCGCCGCGCGGCGGCTCCAGGTGAATTGCCAAGCGGTGCAGTACGACCCGCAAGCGCGGCTTCGCGCCGAAGCGACCGCCCGCGAACAAGTGCAACACGCGGCCGAGGCGGTCACGCGAATCGTTGCGGCTCCGCCCCCGGCAGCCACGCAGCCCGCACCAGCGCCGCAGCCCGCGCCCGCGCCGCAGCCGGCCCCCGCTGTGACGCAGCCCGCGCCGACGCAAAAGCCTGAACCCGCCGCACCGTTGCCGGCCGACGTGGGCGAACTGCAAGCCACGGTGGATGACCTGGCCGATTCGGTGCGATTGGGGCAAACCGTGACCTATGTGATCGTCATCAAGAACACGCGGACCGTGGCGGATCAAAACGTGGCGATGACCGTCACCCTTCCCGAGAATGCGACGCTGGTGCGGCTCAACGGGCCGTCGGGCATTCGTCGGGTCTCACCCGATGGCCGGTCGTTTGACGTGGCGCCCGTCTTGGAAATTCGCGCCGGCGAAACGCTGCCGCCGTACCGGGTGGAAGTGACGCTCAAGCAGCCCGGCCGCGCCGTGCTCCGCGCACAAATCTCCAGCGTCCGGCAGCCCCAGCCATTGACGGTCGAAGAAGAAACGACCATTCTAGCGCAATAGAGTGCGTCTCACGAAAGCATGATGATTTTTTGATGAATGTGGTGCACTCGCTCCGCGAGTGCACCCCATAAAGAGACTCGTCACGCTGCCGTGGAATGCGTCATAGACAAAGCGTGGCGCACTTGCTTCGCGAGTGCTTCTTCATCCCGTAACGGCGGCGCGCGTCGCCGCCGCCAGTATCTCCCACCTCCACAACCTCACCATGTCTCATAATCCCACCTTTACGCGTCGTCGTTTCTTGCAAACATCCGCGGCCACGGCCGGGGCGATTGCTTTGCCTTACTACGTGCCCCAGAGCGCCTTTGGCGCCAACGAGCGGATCGTCGCCGGGTTTGTCGGCGTCGGCGGCCAGGGACGCGGCAACTTGAACGCCTTCATGGGTAAAGGCGTAGCGGTTGCCGGCGTGGCCGATGTCGATACCAAGCATGTCGCTCAAGCGGTGAAGACCGCCCAAGCCAAGGGGCACAAGCCCGCAGGTTACGGCGATTACCGCAAGATGCTAGAGCGGAAGGACATTGACGTCGTCGTGGTGTCTACGCCCGACCACTGGCACGCGCTGCCCACCATTCACGCCTGCCAGGCGGGAAAAGACGTGTACTGCGAAAAGCCGCTCTCGCTGTTTATCGTGGAAGGGCGGAAAATGGTCGAAGCCGCGCGCGAGAACGATCGCGTGGTCCAAACCGGGTCGCAACAGCGCAGCGCCGGCAACTTCCGCCAGGCTTGCGAGCTGGTGCGCAACGGCTATATCGGCAAGCTACAAACGGTGCTGGTCGGGATTCCCGGTCCCAACCACCCCGGCGAACCCGGCCCCGACGGCGAACCGCCGCAAGAACTGGACTATGACTTCTGGCTCGGCCCCGCGCCCGACCGGCCGTACAACGTGAAGCGGGTCCATTACAACTTCCGCTTCTTCTGGGACTACTCGGGCGGGCAGATGACCAACTGGGGGGCGCATCACCTGGACATTGCCCACTGGGGCATGGGCGTGGACGACTCCGGCCCGCTGGAAGTCTCGGCCGAAGTGGCCACGTTCCACCCAAAGAAATGGCATGAAGTGACCGAGACCTGCCGCCTGGTCTACAAGTACCCCGACGACGTAACGCTGATTCTTGGCCAGGGACAAAAGGACATTCCTGGGGGGACCACGTTCATTGGCTCCAAGGGGCGCATCTTTGTGAACCGCGGCAAGCTCACCGCCGAGCCGAGCGACCTGCTTCAAACCAAGTTCAAGGCCACCGACGAACGGTTGTACGTCAGCGGCAACCACCACAGCAACTTCCTGGACTGCGTCAAGAGCCGCGAGCGCCCGATTTGCGACGTGGAGATTGGCCACCGCACGGCCATCGCTTGCCACCTGGGCAACATCGCCGCCCACACCGGCAAGAAGGTGGTGTGGGACGCCGCGAACGAGAAGATCGTCGGCGAAGCGGAACTGGCGGCTCAAGTGGAGCGTCCCTACCGCAGCCCCTGGAAGCTGCCCTCATAACGCTTGGAGGAGCAGCCTCCGCCATGCTTGCCATTGCCGCCCGCGCCGGGTCGCCGCATCCGAGTTTGGTCGCGCCGCCAAACCTTCCGCCGCCCGCGGAAGGCGAGGTGCTGTGCCGCACTTTGCAAGTCGGCGTGTGCGGCACCGACCGGGAGATTCTCGCGTCGCGGCAACCGCTGTTGCCGCCGGACGCGGACCACTTGATCCTGGGTCACGAATGCCTGGCCCGGGTGGAACAGGTCGCGCCGGGTGTTGCGGAATTTCGACCGGGCGACCTGGTGGTTCCCGTGGTGCGGCGAGCCTCGACGCCCGGCCGACGGCGCGCCGATCTGCTGCCGTTCGGGCACTTCACCGAGCGCGGCATCGTGCGGGAGCATGGCTTCGCCCGGCCGTGGTTCCTCGACCGGGCTGAGTATCTGTTCCCGGTGGCGCCGGGCGTGGCCCCGGTGGCGGTGTTCACGGAACCACTCTCGATTGCCGAGAAAGCGGCGAACGAAGCCGTCACGCTCCAGCGGGCGCGGTTGGGCGAAACGGCCTGGACCGATCCGTCGCCGCGCGTGCTGGTGACGGGCCTTGGCCCGATTGCGTTTGGCGCGGTGCTGGCGTGCCGCTGCCGCGATTGGCCGGTCACGGTCTACGGCCGCGACGAGGAGGCAACATCGCGCGTGCGGTTAGCCCAGGAGTTTGGCGCCGCGTATCTTTCGGCCAGGCAGTATGCGTTTGAACCAAGCGACGTGGAGCGCGACGGCTTTGACCTGATTCTGGAATGCACCGGCAGCGACGACGTGCTGATCCGCGCCACGTCGGCCTTGGCGTCGTGCGGCGTGATGGCGTGGCTGGGCAGCGCTCGCATGCCGCGTCCCGCGCGGCACAATGTATCGTTGGCCATGCGTCACGCGGTCTTGGGCAACCACCTGCACCTGGGCACGGTCAATTCCGCCCCGCGCGACTTTGCCGACGCGCTGCGTCACCTGGCGCAACTGCGGCATACGCACCCGCGGCCGTTGGCGGCCTTGTTTACCGACTACCTCCCCCCCGCCGAAGCGCTGTGGCATTACGAGCACCGCACGCCGCAAGGAATCAAGACGGTGGTTGTGTACGGGGAATGAAGACGAACCCTGCTTCGTGGAGTGTGGCGCGCTCGCGGTGCGATGGCGCCACACGGAAGACGTGTCCCACGGTCGAATGACGTTGGACGAAATCGTCCAGAAAGGGTGGAGCTCTTGCGAGTCCAGCAATACACGCGGCGTCTCGCTTAGGCGCTGGTGGTTTCTTCGTTCAAGCTGGCGCAAGCGCGGTTGAAATCTTCGGCCACGTCGCGCCAGTAGTCGTTGTCGCGGAACTGGATCGGCGCCACGGCTTCGCCATGCGCCGCTTGCCGCAGCGCATGCCGCAGGCGATACACTGGCCCCACAAAGCGGTTGCTGAGGCGCAACACGTCCATCACCACCAGCGGCAGAAGGAGCGTGGTCGCCCCCAACACCGGGCCATAAACGCGCAGCGCCCGCGCGAACAACTCGCCAGACGACGCGGGCGGCTCGGCCCAGGCGATCCAGCAACACGCCATAAGCGCGGCGGCCAAGAGGCAGAAGAACCAGTACGCGACCACCCGCAGCATGAGTGTGGTCTGGACCGAATCAAGAAACAAGCGACGACGGCGCGAAGGAAACATGGCGGAGATCCAAGAAGGGGCAATCGCTTCCAAGGGCGCGGAATCGCCTTCCGCGTCAAACGAAAGCCTAGCTCACGCCGCAACCTCGCGACGCGGCGCCGTGCGGGGCCGCTCTGGCGAGAGGGAAAGATTGGCGTTATAAACCAAACATTCCTTCCGAGTGACCTGCGCATGGGAATCGTTCCATGAACATTCAAAAAATTCTGGCGCCGATTGACTTCAGCGATCCTTCGCAACATGCGCTGAGCTACGCCAAAGACCTGGCCGCCGCGCTGGGCGCGACGCTGCACGTGCTGTACGTCGAGGACGATCCGATCCTGACGGCGCATACCACCGCCCAAAGCTACCGCGACGAGGCCACGGCCAAGGTCGCCGCACGGTACGAGCAGGTGGTGTCGCCGGAAGACCGCGCCCAGTTGCGCGCCGAATTTGCGGTGCGCGAGGGCCGCGCCTTTGTCGAAATCGTTCGCTACGCCCGCGAACAAGACATGGACCTGATTGTCATGGGCACGCACGGCCGCCGGGCGATCTCGCACATGCTTTTGGGAAGCGTCGCCGAGAACGTGGTGCGCACGTCGTTTTGCCCCGTGCTCACCGTGCGTCGTCCCGACCAGAACTTTGAGATGCCTTAAACATGCCTGCCGAACCGCTGCGCCAACGCGCCCGGACAAAGATTGTCGCCACCGTGGGGCCGGCCAGCCAGGGGCGAGAGATGCTGGCCGCGTTAATTGACGCGGGCGTCGATGTGTTTCGCCTGAACATGGCGCACGGCGACCGGCAAGAGCACACGCAGTCCGTGGCCGACATTCGCCAGGCCAGCCGCGACGCCGGCCGCCCGGTGGCCATCTTGGTGGACCTGGCGGGGCCGAAGATTCGCTTGGGGCAACTGCTGCAAGACCCGATCCAATGCGAGGAGGGCGCCACCTTCCGCTTCGTGCGCGGCGACACGCCGCAGCGGCCCGATGACCTGGTCAGCACCTACCCCACGCTTGTCGATGAACTGAACACCGGCGACCGCGTGCTCTTGGCCGACGGCGCGGTCGCGATGCGGGTCGTGTCCAAGAGCGAAAACGCCGTGACCTGCCGCGTCGAGGCGGCGGGCGAGATTCGCAGCCGCAAGGGGATCAACCTGCCCGGCGTTCATTTGAGCACGCCCGCCTTGACCGACGCCGACCGCGACAACGCCCAATGGGCCGTGCAAAGCGAGGCGGACTTTGTCAGCCTGAGCTTCGTGCGCGGTCCAGAGGAGCTGGAGGACTTGAAGGAGCTGCTGCGCCAGGCTGGCTCCTCGGCGATGGTCGTGGCCAAGATCGAAAAGCCCGAAGCGCTCGCGCGGCTGGACGAGGTGGTGCAAGCCACCGACGCGGTGATGGTCGCCCGCGGCGACTTGGGGGTCGAGATCGACGTGGCCGAAACTCCCGTGGCTCAAAAACGCATCATCGCCGCCTGCACCCGCTACCAAAAGCCGGTGATCGTGGCCACACAAATGTTGGAGAGCATGACGCAGTCCAAGCGTCCCACCCGCGCCGAGGCCAGCGACGTGGCCAACGCTATCCTGGACGGGGCCGACGCCTGCATGCTCTCGGGCGAGACGGCCGTGGGCGAGTTCCCCCGCGAGACGGTGGAGATGATGAACCGCATTCTGCTCAAGACCGAGCAGCTCTTGCGCGACGCGCCGCCACCACCGCCTCCCGCCGCGGCGTCGGGTGTGCATCCCATCACGGCGGCGGTGGCTTACGGGGCGGGCCGCATTGCCGCGACGCTGGACGCCCGGCTGGTGGTCGTCATCACGCGCAGCGGCGCCACGGCGCGGGTCAAAGCCAAGCAACGCGACTTTATCCCCACGCTGGCCGTCAGCGACTCGGAGCGGACGCTGCGGCAAACGTGCTTGTTTTGGGGCATCACGCCCCTCCTCGATGCGCCCCTGAACGACCCGCCCGAACTGCGCCGCTTCATCGACGCGTGGGGCCTTGCCGACGGATGCCTTAAGCCTGGGGACCGTGTGGTCTTTGTGACCGGCAGCGACCTGGTGGAGCTTGCTCACAACGTGGTCGTGGTGCATGAAGTGGAAGACGCGCGGCGCGCATGACGCGTTCTGGTTACGTTGAACGCTCGCTTCTTCCTTTTTCGATCAGGTCATCGATGATCCGTTCCAGGTCAAACCGCGGTCGATAGTCGATGGTCGCCTTCAGCCGGGAAAGGTCGGGCACGCGGCGGCGGATGTCTTCAAAGTCTTCGTCGTATGCGTCGGCGTAACTTTGAAAGTGCAGGGGCGAAGGAGGCGTGCGGCCGGCGGCGGCGATGACCCGCTCCGCCAACTCGCCAATCGACACCGGCTGGTCGCTGCCGATGTTAAACACCTTGCCCAGCGCATCGTCGGTTTCCATCAGCGCCAGCACCGCGTGGACCACGTCGCTGACGTGGCCAAAGCAGCGGACCTGCCGGCCGTCGTCGTGGACCACCAGTGGCTCGCCCCGCAGCGCCGCCGCCACGAACCGCGGCAACACCATGCCATAGGCGCCGGTCTGCCGCGGCCCGACCACGTTGAAGAAGCGGCCGATGACCACCGGCAGCCGCGATTGCCGCCAGTGGGCCAAGGCCAGGAACTCGTCGATCGCCTTGGAGGCCCCATACGACCAGCGGGCCTTGGTGGTGGCGCCGAACACCAGGTCGTCGCCTTCGCTCCAGACGGGCTTGGGATTCTTGCCGTACACTTCGCTGGTGCTGGCGAGAAAGAACCGGATCACGCGCCCGCGCTCCCGCTGGCGGCGCAGTTCGGCCAGGATCAACTCGGTGGGATAGATGTTGCGCTCGATGGTCTGGATTGGCTCGCGGGCGATCAACGCCACCCCGACCGCCGCCGCCAGGTGGTACACCTCGTCCACGTCGTCCAAGAGGCTCCGCACCAGGACGGCGTCGCCAATCGAGCCACGATGATACGTGAACTGCGGATGCTCGCGCACGGCGGTCAGGTTGTCGGCCCGGCCGGTCGATTCGTCATCGACCACCGTCACCCGATCACCGCGCGCCAGGAGCGCTTCGGTCAGGTGTGAACCAATAAACCCCGCGCCGCCGGTAACAAGAATGTGCTTCATCGTGATGGCGTCAGACGGGCGTGGCCGGCTCTCCATTCTTACCTCTGCATGGCGGCGGCGATTTGTTCGATGAGCGTCTCCAGGCAGCCCGGCGCCAGCGCCGAAACCGTTTCCTGATAAATGCCCTTTCCGTACAGCTCGCGCGGCGGCAAGTAGGACGGTCCCCAGCCATCGGCGAGGGTCATCACCACCACCGGCGTTTGCGGAAAGCGGCGCCGCAGTTCGGTTTGCAGCAGGTTGTACGGCTCGCCGGAGACCGCCAGCCACCACGCATCGCCCAGGCGCGCCAAGGTGACGGGGAACGGGTACGCCGCTCCTGCCGGAAGCGTTTCCAGGCGACGCAGCATGCGCGTACGGCGCTCGACCATGGCCCGCGCGTCGCGTGCTGCGGCCAGGTCGCCACGGAGCGCGGCCGCTTGCTCTTGCGCCTGCCATTGATCGCGTTCTTGCCGGGCGGCGTCCAGGGTGGGCAGGTCATCGCGGTAGGGCAGTTCCACCTTCCAGCGCCGCACCCGCCACAAGGCGGCCGCTTGTTGCCCTGACTCATCCTGCGGCGCATACCGCCAGGAGCCGATGGTGGCGCCCGATTCGACCGGGCCGGCGTACTCAAACCGCTGGCCGGGCGGCGGCAGCGCCTCGCAGGCCGCCAGGGCCGAGTGCGCCAGTTGCCGGCCATTGCGGTCGGCCACGGCGGGATCGCCCACGAAGCCTTCTCGCGGACCCAGGTCGCCCGACGCGCCTTGCAGGAATACGCACGGGGCGCCGGTCGCCGCTTCGACCGTCTCGCGCAGCGCGCCGGGAAAGTCGGGACTGATCAGCCGGTTGTCCCAGGCCAGCGTGGTGGGATGGCAGGCGTAGTTGACGATCGTGGCCAACGGCGCGCCGTCGGCGTCGCGCGTGGCCCGGACGACCAGCACCGTATCGTCGGCCGGCGCGTGCGGGTTGAAGCCGCACACAAACCGGCCGGCCGACTCATCCCACAAGTCGCGGTGCGCGGCCAGCGAACACCGCCCCTGGCCGTAAACCAAGGTGGCGTCGGTCAGATTACCCAGAGCTTGGGCCGTCAGTTCGGCGACGCGGCGGGCGACCTGTTCGAGATACTCGGGTATGAGGTCGCCGCCCGGCAGATCGACGCGGTCCAGGCTCATTAGCCCCGCGGCGTGCGTGTGCGAGAATGTGACCAGCAGCGCCTCGCGCTCCACGCCTGTCGCCTGCGAGACATGCGCGACAAGCCGCTCCATCTCGGGAGCGCCCAGCAAGCAATGATCCAGCGCGATCACCACCTGCCGCGTGGCGGGCGTGGGCGGCGCGTGGCGGGACTGAAAGACCAAGGCCGTGGCCCGCAATGGCCGATGCACGCCCTCGGCGCGGTCGTGCGTCGCGGCGCCCCACATGCGATGGTAAATCCCCACGGGCGGCGTAATGTCGCCCACGGCCACGGCGAAACGCAAGCGACTTTGAGGCGCGGCAATGTGCATCATGACTCCTGAATCACACGCTGGTAGATTCGTGCGAGCGAAAACCGACAACCGATCGTCGCAACCTCAAGCTCCGTCGCCAGGCTCGCGGGCGAGATGCTCCTCGGGCGAAATCGCAGATTTAAGAACGGTAGCCATGGGAAAATCGCGAAACAGCAGCAGGCGAAAAACGTTGTACCTGATTGGTAATTCCTCGGTAGTGGCACAGTTTGGCGATCTTCGAGATTATTGCTGAACCCATACTAACCCGAAGCGTTAGCGAGGACAGCACTTCTGTCCTCGCTAACGCTTCGGGTTTGTGAAAAAATCGCCCAACTGCACCACTACCAATTCCTCGTGGACATTTTACCTAAACGGCGCGGCGCGGGGGGGACGCCTCGCTCCAAAATCTCTTGCCCCAATAGGGGTTACGCCGATACACTAACGATGCGTGGCAAGGATGCCCTCTTCTCGACTGGGAGTCTTCTCAATGTTTTCCGCCGTGCTTCTGGCTTATCTCTCGTTCTCTGCGCTTGCGCCGGATACGGTCGTTGTATGTCCCGAGGAATTTCGCCCAGCTTTGCAGCCCTGGATTGAGCATCGCACCGCACAGGGGCACGTGCTGACGGTGGTGTCGAACCTGGGCACGGCAAGCGACATCCAGCAGCGCATCGGCGCCGCGGCCCAAGGCGGGCGGTTGCGATCGGTGGTGCTGGTGGGCGACGCCAAACCGCAGGCGGCGCTTGATCCCGCGGTGCGCGCCCGCACCGTGCCGACGCACCTGGTCGAAGCGAAGGTGAACGTCCATTGGGGCTCCGAACCGGAGATTGCCGGCGATAACCGCTACGCCGACCTGGACGGCGACGACATACCCGACGTGGCCATTGGCCGCTTGCCAGTGAATAGCGCCGAAGAACTTACGGCGCTGGTGGGCAGGATCATCGCGTACGAGAACTCGGCGCTGTTCGGCGCCTGGCGGCGGCAAGTGAACTTGATTGCGGGCGTGGGCGGGTTTGGCGCCGTGGTCGATTCGGTCTTGGAATCGGCCACCAAGCGCTTTCTGACCGAGGGGATTCCCTCCGCCTATCGCACGACCGTCACCTATGGCAGTTGGCGCAGCCCGTTTTGCCCCGATCCGCGGCAGTTCCAGAATGTGGCGCTCGCCCGCTTCAACGAAGGCTGCCTGTTTTGGGTTTACATCGGCCACGGGCAGCGCCACGGCTTGGACCTGATCCAAACGCCGGTCGGACGTTATCCGATCCTGTCTTCGGCCGATACGGGAAAGCTTCAGGCCGACGCCACGCCGCCCATCGCGGTGTTTCTGGCGTGTTACACCGGCGCTTTTGACGCTCCGCGCGATTGCCTGGCCGAAGAACTGCTTCGCGCTCCCGGCGGTCCCGTGGCGGCGCTGGCGGGCTCGCGCGTGACGATGCCCTATGCAATGGCGGTGATGGGCACGGGGTTGATGGACGAAGTCTTCCAGAACCGCCGCCCCACTCTCGGCGAAGCCGTGCTGCACGCCAAGCGGCGCCTGGTACAAGAGCCGGCGCCGGCCGAAGGAGAAGACGCAGCGCTCTCGCGGCGGGAGTTTCTTGACACGGTGGCCCGCGCCATCAGTCCCAAACCCGACTTGCTGGACGAGGAGCGCCGCGAGCACCTGCACCTGTTCAACTTGCTGGGCGATCCGCTCTTGCGGCTGTACACGCCGGCGGAAGTGCAACTCTCGGCCGCGGCCGACATCGCCGCGGGCGAGCGTTTGACGATTACCGGCGCCGCGCCGCTGCCCGGCCGGATGACCGTCGAATTGGTCTGTCGCCGCGATCGCTTGACCTTCCAGCCGCCGGCGCGGACCGCTTTGCCGCCGGTCCACGAAACGCTGGCCGCACTCGACGTAGTGTACGCCAAGGCCAACGACCACCGCTGGACCGTGCAGCAGGTGGACGTACCGGCCGGCGCCTTCCAACTCGCCCTAGAGGTTCCGCAAGAGGCGCGAGGCCATAGCCACGTGCGCGTGTTTTTGGAAGGCGCCAACAACTGCGCCTTGGGCGCCGCCGATGTATACATTCACCGCCCCCGCATGATGGCCGCCGAATGAGGCAGTCGCCATGATTCGCGTCACGCCTGAATTTCTTTCCGAGCAACTGGCGCTGGCCGACGCGCTTTCGGCGGGGAGGGATACCATGCTCGAGCCGCAGGACCTTCCAGGGCGTTACGGCCGCGTGGTGCGGGCTGTGGACCGCGTGCTGGCGGCGATGGATTGCCAGGCGGTGGTGGGTGGAGGGTGGGCGGTATGGAGGCACGGCTATATGGGCCGCGTGACGCAAGACCTGGATATTGTGCTTCCTGCCGATCGCATCGAGGAATTCCTGCAGGTAGCGGCGGTCAGCGGTTTCCAAGTGCTGGCGCGTGTTCCCGGCCGCTGGCCCAAGGTGCATCACCGAGAGACCGACGTACAAGTGGATATTTTGCCGGAAGGCGAGCACCCCGGCTCGCCGCCCGACCTGGCGCCCACCACGATTCCTCATCCGGCCAATCTTGGCGGCGCCGGCGCCTCGCTCCGTTACATCGACTTGCCCGGCCTGGTGGAATTGAAAATCGCCGCCGGTCGAACAAAAGATGAAGCGGATGTGATCGAGCTGATCCGCGCCAACGAGGACCAGGTGGCTGGGATCCGCCAACACCTTGCGCAAGTGCATCCCGAGTACGCAGCCACTTTTGATTCGCTTGTCGTCGAGGCGCAAAAGGACGAACAGCGTTAGTGAATCGCCGTTTTTCTTGTGATGATGCTTAGAGCGTTTTTCAGGCAGGTGTGGCGTGTCTTCATGTAAGTCACTCGCTCCCAGCGAGTGACCAACGGCGACCGAAGCGAGCCGAAGAATCCGCTTGTTTCCCAAGCGGTTGGTTACTCGCTCCAGCGAGTAACCTACACGGAAGAACGTTTCACACCACCGTAAAAAACGCACTAGCGTTTCGGAGGGCGCGCTGATCGCAAGCGATAGCGCTTACGGCCAGCGCGACGATCCGACTCTACGGCGTGGGGCCGAACGGCGCACCCTACGTCACCCGCACCGCGCCGTCGGCGTCAAGGTCCAGGCGCAGTTCCTTGTCGCGGGCGTGGGGTTGCGTGACGAGGTAGTGCGAGAGCCTCGCCACCACCTGCGTTTCCAGCGTGCGTTGGAGCGGCCGGGCGCCGTAACGCGGATCAAATCCCGTCTTCGTCAGATGCTCCACCAGGCGGTCGGAGTACACCAAGCGCACGCCGCGCCGGGTTAGTCCTTCCCGGCTCGCGATTTCCTCCAGTTCCTTGCGAGCAATCGCCAGGCACGTTTCCCATGCGAGCGGTTGGAAGGTGACCACGCCGTCCATGCGATTGAAGAATTCCGGGCGAAAGAACGACTTGACCTCGGCCAAGTAGGCGGCGCCCGCGTCGTCGCCAAAGCCGATGGATTGCCGCCGGCTGGCGCCCAGGTTGCTTGTCATAATGACGATGGCGCTTTTGAAGTTCGTGGTCCGGCCATGCCGGTCGGTCAGGCGGCCTTCGTCGAACAGGCCCAACAGCACGTCGAACACATCGGGGTGCGCCTTTTCGATTTCGTCAAGCAGCACCACCACGAACGGCTGTTGCCGCACGCGGGCGACAAAATCGCTCGGCGTGCGGTCGGGCTTCGAGAGCAATCGCTCGGCAGCGTCCCAGCCCGAGTATTCGCTCATATCCAACCGCACCAGCCGGTCGGTTTTCTGGCCGTGTCCAAACAAGTAATGCGAGAGCGTCTTGGCCATCTCGGTCTTGCCGACGCCCGTAGGGCCGGCAAACAAAAGCACGCCTAGTGGGCGTTGCGGGTCGTTCAGCCCCGCCTTGAACGCGGCCACCAGGTTGGCGGTGGCGCGGACGGCCGCCTCTTGCCCCACCACGCGGGAGCGGAAGTGCCGCTCGATCTCCTCGACCGGCAGCGGTTCTTCGTCGCGAAGAAACTTTTCGGGCAAGCCCGTGTGCCGCAGGAATAGTCCGACCGCGTCGCCCGCGGTAAGTTCATTCACCTCGTACTGGCGGGCGGTGTCGATCAGTTCGACCACCAGCGGCGCCGCGCGCCCCGGCAGCGATTGGTACGGCAGGAAGCGGCGAAAAAGCCGATCCAAGGTGGGGACCACATCGGCGGCCAGTTCGACCTTGGCCTCCTGCCCTTCGAGCCGCGCGAACTGCTCCAGCGCCTGCCGCGCGGACTGCGGCGGCAGCGGCGGGACCACCGCCATGGGGAATGTCTCGGCAAAACCGGGCAACAGGCGGCGGCAAGCATCCAGTTCGGTGGGCGTGGTTTCGGCGATCATGCGCAGTTCGCCGCTTTGCAGGTACGGCAAGAAGAACGCGGCCAGGCTGTCGGTGGCGTCGCGCCCGCCCAAGAGCAATAACTCCAGGAGGCTCTCGACGCACAACACGCCTTGAAAGTGCGAGAGTTCTTCGATCACCGCCTCGCACCGCTCCTCCCACTGGCCGAGATACTTCATGCCAGCGATAAGCCGCGCGCCGCTGGTCCGCCAGAAGCGGTGGACGGGGCCTTCCTGCCGTTGTTGCTCGGTCCGCTGGCGTTCGACGATCCGCACCGCGTTGACCAGCAGCGTGGTCTTGCCAACCCCCGACTCGCCCAACAGCAGCAAGGGCGCGCGCTCTTGCGTCAGCCGCTGGACCAGTTGCTGGACTTCTTGCTCGCGCTGCCAGGCGCGCGAGTAAAGGCGGCGGATGCTTGGTTGCCCCAGCGGCTCGGCCACCGCCGTGAGCGCGGGAATCTCCACCGGGCACACGTGATTGGGAGGGACGTCGGGCGCCTTGACCGAGACTTCCTCCAGCCGCGTTAGCTTGGGCGCCAGGAAGCGGCTTAACTCTCGGGGAGTGCGGCCCGAGAGCGCGTCGCGCACCTTCTCGGTGATCAACCGCTTGAGCAGGTCCGGCTCGTAGTAGTGAAAATAGATGCCCAGCATCGGCAGCGCACACGCCAAAAGGCCGCCGGATTGTTTGCCGCGGACGCAGGCGATGCGCAGCTCGATCATTTCGTCGCAGGGATACGCGCGGTCGCCGCCCACGTATTCGGGACGCACCGTGACCCGCGTATGCGAGAGGTGGGCTTCCACGAACTCTGGCCCTTCCATCCAGGGCCGCTGCTTGTAGAGCCATTGCAGGTAATTCTTCACCTGCCGCAAGGCGCCCGCGGCGCTCGCGTCCACCGCCGCCGCCTCGCTGTCGAAGCCGACCGGCTGCGCGGTGAAAGCGCCTTCATAATCCTGCCACACCAGCACGGGAAAGCGATAGGTCGGCATTGCGGGGAGCCTGTGCTATGAACAACGTGGGGCAGGCTTCCAGCCTGCCAAAACACAAAACACATTGGCAGGCTGGAAGCCTGCCCCACGGTCAAACGCTCTCCGCGCAGCGCGCCAGGGCGGCGCCGAACAACGTGGTACAATGTCGCAGGACGTTGTTCTTCACGTTTTGGCCATTCGCCAGGATCACCCGCTATGCGGCCACAGGACGACAATCCGTATGCGGCGCCGGGAAGCGAACCGCCCGTGTTGGCCCAACCGGTCAAAGAAAGCGAAAGCGTCCTGCGCGTCGATTTTCACTTGAGCGTGGAAGACCTGGTGGAGTTTAACTTTTACCACGTCAACCACTCGCGGTCGATGCGCCGCCGGTTGTGGCTCGCGCGGGGCTTGTTCCTGGTGGCGATTGCGCTGGCGTTGGGGCCGCTCCAACTGACCGGGTGGCGCGACTCCGGCCCCTTGCTGTTGCTCGCGGGCGTGGCGGGGGTCGGCGTCTTCTGGTATCTGACTTCCGCCGGCCGCCGCAAGGCGAACTTGCGACGAGTGCTGGAAGCAATGTTCCGCGAAGGCCGCAACGAGAACCTGTTTGGCTTGCATCGGGTGTGGATTTCACCGGCCGGGGTCCGCCGCATCTCGCGCTATGCCGACGCCACGTTCCAGTGGCCGGCGATCGAGAAAATCGTCGCTACGCCCCAGGCGGCGTACATTTACGACTCGGCGGCGTCGGCCATTGTCGTGCCCTACGCCGCCTTCGCCAGCGAGGGGGAATTCCGGCAATTCTTCGATACCGCCACCCAGTTCTGGCGCCGGGCGACGGGGAGCGTCGATTCGTCCGCCGCCCCGAGCTAGCCGACCCCACCTGTTCTCACGGCCCGGAATTTGCGACAACCAAGGCTCCGCGCTGGCTGCGATAAACGGCGCAAGCCGCGTTGTCCTCGCTCTGCTCACCTTTCCGTTACTTCCCCCTGCGCTTATGGATACACCGGTCACTTGGGAATGGATTGTCTTCGGCATCGCCGTGCTGTTGATGCTGGCGATCGATATTTTTGTGCATCGCGGCGAGCACGCCGAATCGCGCTCCCGCGCGCTCTTGTGGACGGTAATTTGGGTGGCGGCCGGCCTGCTCTTCAACGTGTTTGTGTGGATCGACCGCGGCGGCCAAGCGGCGCAGGAGTACCTGGCGTCATACCTGATCGAAAAGAGTCTGAGCCTGGATAACCTGTTCGTCTTTTTGATTATCTTCAAGACGCTGCGGATTCCCACCACGCACCAGCGCAAGGCGCTCTCGTGGGGCATCTTCGGGGCGCTGGTGTTCCGGGCGATCTTCATCTACCTGGGCGCCGAGGCCCTGCATCGCTGGGCGTGGGTGGAGTACATCTTTGCGGTGCTCCTGCTGTACGCCGCCTGGCATGCCTTTCGGGAAGACCCGGCCCAAGAAGAAGAAAGCAAGCTGGTCGAATGGCTGGCCCATAATTTGCCCGTCTCGCGCCCCACGGCGCACGCGCACTTTTTCACGCGGGTCAACGGTAAATTTCTGATGACTCCGCTGATGGTGGCGGTGATCGGGCTGGAACTGACCGACGTGATGTTCGCCATCGACTCGGTTCCCGCGGCGTTTTCCGTGGTTCCGCGGTCCGAGAACCAGTTGTTCATCATCTATACGTCGAACGTGTTCGCCATCTTGGGGCTGCGGTCCTTGTACATTGCGATGGCCGCCACCTTGGGAGAACTCCGCTATCTGCACTATGGTTTGGCGGCGGTGCTGGCGTTTGCCGCGTTCAAGATGATGGTTCCCTCCGACGTGCTGCACATTCCCCCGATGGTCTCGGTTGGGATCATCCTGGCCTGTATTGGCATCGCCATTTGGACGAGCGTGCGGGCCAGAAAACCGCTGGAGCCGACCCCCGCCAATCGGAATGTCCAATCGATTGTCAAAGACGAGGAAAACAACGGCGCGGACGAACAAGCCCCGCAAAGCGAGCGAGAAACAACCTCCTAAACGCGGAAGGGGAAATGCCGAATGGAAGAAAGAGAAGAAGGAGAGTGCTTGGTAATTTCCTTCTTCCCTTCCGGATTATTCTTTAACCGTCTTGGGCCACCTGTAGCTCAAACTGCTGGTGCTTCTTCTTGGAGGGGATCGCCTGGAAGCGCGGCCAGTGGGTGAATTGGGCGGCGAGAGCTTCGGCGCGGGCCTGGTCATAAGGGCCAGCATGCGCGTGCAGCAGGTATCGCAAGCGGAGCGGGTTTTCGCGCGTGGTCAGGAGCGGCTCGTCTATGCACGCCGAGGCCCCCATCCAGCCGTCTTCGCGCACGTGCCAGCGCGTCGGATGGCGGGGATTGCTCGGATGGTCGAAATAAGTGATTCCTTCCACCGTTTCTTGCGGCTCGCCTTCCCGCGCGGGCAGCACGGGACCGCTGTAATCCATCCATCGCGCGGGCTGGCCGAAGATGGCCGGCTCGCCCGTCAAGCCTTCGCTGCTGGTCAGTTGCCCGCCGCCAAAGTAGACCGAGACGCTCTTGGCCATCCGCACCGCCAGGAAACCGAAATTCGTCTGGCCGAACTCCAACATAGCGGCCTCGGGACGGAAGGTGGATTGCAGCTCCAAGAGCGTTTCGCCCTTCTCGCCGGGCCGCAGCACGGCCACCAATTCCTGCTCCAACAGGGGCTGCGGGTCGTGGCCGTCGTACCAACCCAAGGCCACGGCCATGACGGCGTGCTCGTCGCCGTCCTGGTAGACGCGCCACTCTTTTTGGCGAATGCGCGCCGAAGTGGCGTCGCCCCAGAAGTCGATGCCCAGCACCTTGTGATGGGCGAACCAGACGCTGCGGTGATGGTCGTGGTTAGATGCGCCGGGGTGTCCCATTCGCGTGAGCGGCTCGCCCGACGGCCCGAGCAAGGGATAGAAAAACGGCCGGGGATACTCGCCGCCAAAGTGCCAGCGGAGGCGCTCGGCGCCGTCGACCGCGAATGCCGCCTGATGACCCGGAAGCGGCGTCACGCGGCAGCGGGGAAACTGAAATGGCATGGAAGAATCTCATTGGATAGGTGGTTTCTCGCGCGCCCCCTTATTCCCAATAATGACGATAAGACTACGATACGCAGTCCGGCTTGCTTGTGAAACCCCTTTCGGCCGCCCGCCGGTCGCATCTTATGTCTGTCGAAAGCACTCTGTTCCTGCCCGAACTGCGCGAGATGCTGGCCGAGCACAACGAGGCCGAACTGCGGGAGTTCTGCGAAGCCCTGCCGCCGGCCCGCACCGCCGACTTCATGGAGGGGCTGACAGCCGCAGAATGTTGGGCGGTGCTCCAATACGCCACGCCCGACACGCGGGAGCAGATATTCACCTACTTGGAGCACTCGCGGCAGGTCGAGTTGATCTCGACCCAGGACCGCGACCAGGTGGCGGCCCTGGTCGCGGAGCTTGCGTCCGACGACCGCGTGGACGTGCTCAACGACGTCGCGCCGGAAATCGTCACCGACATTCTCTCGCGCGTGCCGGCGGTCGAACGGCGCGACATTCTGCGTCTTTCGGCGTATCCCGAGGGAACCGCCGGCTCGGTCATGACGACCGACGTGGCGAAGCTCGCCGAGCACCTTACCGTGCGGCAGGCGCTGGATGAACTGGCCCAGCAGGCGGGCGACCTGGAAACCATCTATTACCTGTTTATCGTCGACGAGGGCAACCACCTGCGGGGGCTGGTCTCGGCGAGGCAGTTGGTGGCCAACATCAACAAGCCCGGCAAGAAGCTCAGCGATCTGATGGAGACGGAGTTGGTCGCCGCCCGGGCGACCGACGACCAGGAAGAAGTCGCCGACAAGGTGGCCCGCTACGACTTGCTGGCGATTCCCGTGGTGGACGAAGAAAACCGCCTGGTGGGCATCATTACGCACGACGACGTGATCGACGTGGTGCGCGAAGAAGCGATTGAAGACGCACAGTTGATCGCCGGCATCGCGCCGCTCGACGAAGGCTACCTGCGCACGCCGTTGCTCACGCTTAGTTGGAAACGCGGGATGTGGCTGGTGATCTTGTTCTTCGCAGGGCTGCTCACGGCGTTCACCCTGGAGCGTTACCAAAGCCGCGTCGAAACTTGGCCCTGGCTGGTGATCTTCATTCCGCTAATCATCTCCAGCGGCGGCAATTCGGGCAACCAATCGGCCACGCTCATCATCACGGGACTGGCCAGCGGCGAGATCAGCGTGCGCGACTGGCTGCGCGTGGTGGGGCGAGAATTGGTGATCGGCCTCGTCTTGGGCAGCTTCCTGGCGTTGTGCGGTCTGGTGGTGGCGTTGCTGCTCAAGGAAGAAGCGCGCACCGCGACCAGCATGTTCGTCGTCCCTTGCACGATCCTGCTGGTCGTCATCTGTGGCGCGCTGGCGGGTGCGGTGCTGCCGATCATCTTTGAGCATCTGGGGCTGGATCCCGCCATGATGAGCAACCCCTTTGTAGCCGGCCTGATCGACATCCTCGGCATTCTGATTTACATGAACGTGGCCTTGTGGCTGCTGACATAAACGCGGGGCCGTTTGGTTTTTCAACGAAACGTTTGGCGATCCCGCGCAACGCCGGAGGGGTCGGGTAGGGGAACCTGTGTGCAACAAGTTTTTCCTGGCAATCGTTCGTCGGAATCGCCACAATAACAGCAGGAGTTGCTTTCGCTCTGCATCCACTCGAAGGAGGATTCCCATGTCTTTCATCGAGAGCGAATCGCGCGTTGCGTCCGAGCATCCGCGGAGGGAACGGTCCGACCTCCGCACGCTCCCGCAACCTCCGTCACGGGTGGCGCCGATCAAGCTAGTGAAGCTGTGCTACACGCTCGTCCACGCCGCCGAAGCGGTCGGGATTCGCGACCTTGCCGATGGCGAGTTTCTGCCAACCGACCACACCTTGGAAGAGGGCATCGAACGGCAACTGAACGGGCTGCTTGACCGTGTCGGTTGCACCCATCCCGGTTTTCGCTTGCTGGAAATCGGCTGCGGCTACGGCCATCTCTTGCGACTGGCGCAACAACGGGGAGCGCACGCGGTGGGCGTCAATGTTTCGCCCGAGCAAGTCAAGTACTGCAACGACCACGGTTCCCAGGTGTATTGCTGCACCTACCGCGACTTGCTGGAAGCAAAGGAATGGCATGGGCAGTTCGACGGCGTGATCGCCAACGGTTCGCTCGAACATTGGGTGCAGCCCGAAGACGTGCAGGCCGGCCGCATGGACGCGATTTACCGGGAGTCGTTCGCCATTGCGCACCGGGCGCTCAACCCCGACGCCGACGCGCGCTACGTCACCACCGCCATCCACGTGAAGCGCGAGGTCCGGCCCGAATACCTGCTGACCCCGTGGTATCGCCAGCCGCGCGGCTCGGACCGCCGCCACTTCAGCCTGCTGCACAGTTGGATGGGCGGTTACTATCCCGTGGATGGGCAACTGGAGGCGTGCGCCAAACCCTACTTCTCGTTGGAGTCGGAAGAGGACGGCACCTTGGGCTACAAGATCGCCAACGACTATCGCATGGCGCGGATGATGCGCGGCCTGTACACCAACCCCAAGCTGGTCTGGCGGATCGCCCGGGCGCTGGCGCGTCACCCGTGGATCACCACCGCCATGATCGAGTGCTACTTCATCGAAAAGACCTGGGACTGGCAGTTCTGGGGCGACGACCCGCCGATGAAACTTCTCCGCCACGCCTGGAAAAAGGGGACATTCTGATTTCAGCGGCCGCGGCTCCATCTTTCGGTTGACACCGCCGTACCATACGGGTTAAGGTTACCCAACGTTGTACCCGTTTTCGCAAGTCGCTTACGCGGCGGAATGCACCGCAGGAGATAAGGCAGGCCCAGAGGGATGAGAAAGAAGGGAAGACTGGTCACCTACGAGCTTCTTTCAAACTGCGTCGTCGGGACCACTCTCGCAAGCTGGTTTGATCATGCTTTACAACCGAAGGAAGGCTCGATCCTGATACTGCTCATTGTCGGGGCCTGCGTGATCAGTGGAGCGGCGCATGGGTGCATCGCCTATGTGCTAGGGAAAAGCCTGTTTGGCGACAAATATGGGCGGCTAGAGGCGCCTCAGTGGTCCGTTTTGGAGTTCACGTTCGAAATTTTGGAGTCCGCGGTGCGGTGGGGAATGATGAGCGCCTTTCTAGTCGCCGCCATTCATTACCCCTTGGCGGAAATAACTGCTCTCTTGGGTCAAGAACTCTGGTTGCGGCTGATCGTGGCCCTACCCGCGGGCCTCTTGGCGGGGATGTTGTCAATCAGGGTAATGCGATGGGGGTACCGCGACAACATGCAAGCCTGGATCGCCATGAACGCGCTCTTCCTTCGCCGCTCGAATCTGTATCAGCTTTGGCGAGCAAAAGCCAACGCCCACTCCAACCGCAAGAACGCCTTCGATCCCGCCGATCTGCGTCGCTAAACGGGGACATTCTACTTTTATTCGCTTGGACCGAGAAAAAAGGGGAAAGTTAAAGACGAAAGCGGCGATGAATCGCCGCACTCCATGGGAAAAACTCCGCTTTGCGCGGGAGGCGCGAAGCGGAGTTGGAAGTGGGTTTAGCGCGATGGGGCGGCCTAGCTTAGCAGGCGGTGGAAACGTCGTTTGACGATGTTGATGAGCACATCGGTTGGGGGCGGCAACGGTTCGGGGCCTAGCGGTAGATCGACGTTAAGCTCCCCGCCATCGTCAGGCGTGAGGGCCAAAAGATCGTCGTTGAGCAGATCCACGCCGGGACCGCCCTTGCCGCCAATGGCGACCGCGCCGCCCGAAGCGATCTGTCCGCCGGCGCTCGCTTCGATTGTCAACGTGTCGTCGCCCGTGCCCGCATCAAAGTTGGCCTCGAACAATCCCTCGACCAGCACTTCGTTCAGCGCGATCGAGAGCGCGTCATCGCCGGGGCCGCCGTCCACGTGGAGCGCCAGCGAGCCGCCGGCCGCCAGTTCCGAGCCGCTCAGGTCCAGGGCCACGGCGTCGTCGTGCGGGCCGCCTTCGACACGCAGGTCCACCATGCCTTCGATCAGGGCGTCGGTCAGCGTCAGGTCGATGCTGTTGTCGCCCGGCCCGCCTTCGATGCTTACGTCGATGGCGGCCTCGGCGTCGATCATCGACCCGGAGAAATCGACCGCCACGGCGTCGTCGGCGGGGCCGGCCTTCAACACGGCGCTAATGGCGGCGCCCTCGCTAATTTCCGAGTTGGGAATGCTCAGTGCGAGCGCGTCTTCGCCAGAGCCGCCCTCCAGGGTCACGTGGAGCGCGCCTTCGACCATGCCGCCGTCGAGCGCGACCGAGGCGGCGTCCTGGCCCTGGCCGCCGTCGATGTGGATGTTCACCACGCCGTCGGCCGAGATTGCCGCGCCGGCCAGATCGACCGAGGCCTCCTCGCCGTTGCCCTGGCCAAGTTCGATGTGGACCGACAGTTCGCCATCGACCGCGATTTCGGGAAGCGCGACATCCACCGAATCGCTCCCCTGGCCGCCGTTAATTTCCAGCGCCAACGATTGGTCGGCGGCCACATGCGATTGCGGCAAGTTGACGATGATCTGGTCATCGCCGCGGCCGCCGTCGATCGAGATGGCCGAAAGCGCCTCGGCGTCGAAGGCGAGCGGCTCGTTGTCCGGCGCGGGGTCGAAGTCGACGGTGACCTGCCCCGCCTCGTTCATGCCGACGGCGATGTAGTTGTCGTTCCGATCGCCTTCAATGTGCAGCACCTGATCCACGACGGCGGCGGTGCTTAGCACCATGCGGTGTTCGAGATTCTCCAAGCGGAAAACGCGGCGACGTACATTCTTCCTCTTCGTCATCTTCCGTGTCCCTCCATGCAGCGAATCGTTTCGGCCGACCCACGCAGCCGGCCTCCATTGCCGCACCAACTGTAAGAACCGCGCAGAGGAAAGCAACCCGCCGCGTCTTGTCGGGCAACGCCCCTCACACGGCCAGCAATCGCGCGTGCCAATGGTTCTAAGGCCCACTCCAAGGGAAGCGAAACCGGCGCAGCGCGGGGAGGCAAGAAGAACCACTTAGTGCGTTTGATCAAACCGGTGCACATTGCAACCGAGGAGGTTGCGTCAAGCATCGCAAACGCAAGTGGCTTTCAGGAATGGAAACGAGCCGAAAAGCTCAAAAAAAACGCGCTACACCTAGCGATGGGGACGAGTCCCTTGGAGGCGGCGGTTGAGATTTTTTATCCCGCCCATAAATTTCTGGAAAACCATTTTGGGCCGCGATCCGGCGAGAGCCGCCGCCAACCCACGCGACTCGGCGATAGCAAAAACCACGGCCGGCGCGACCCATTCCCTTCGGCAAAAGGGGCAAGGCATTTCTTCGCCCCACCCATTGCCAGGCAGCATGGAGATAAGCCAACCGTGGCGCGCAAGCGCTACAGCGCCGCGCGGCGGCCAGGGTGGGTTTGCTTGGGCTTGTGCTCGTTGCCGCACCCCGCGGCGGTGGGGAGCATCTTGTCGGGGCTGAGATTGCCGCGCGGGTTGAAGGCTTCGCGCAGGTGCGCCATGGCCGCCAGGTCGTCGGGCGTGAACATGCGGTTCATGAAGGCGATCTTCTCGACCCCAATGCCGTGTTCGCCCGTGACGCTCCCGCCGCAGGCCAGGCACTCTTCCAGAATTTCGTTGCTGGCCTGAAGCACGCGGCGGATTTGCTGCGGGTCGCGCTCGTCGAACAACAGGATCGGGTGAATGTTGCCGTCGCCGGCATGGAACACGTTCACCACGCGCAGTTCGTACTTGGCGCCAATCTGATAAATGCGGCGGAGGATGTGCGGCAACTGGGTGCGCGGCACGACGCCGTCTTGCGTGCAGTAACTCGGGCTGAGCCGGCCGATGGCGCCGAACGCCTGCTTGCGGCACTTCCAGAGTTTCTGCCGCTCGGCGGCGGTGGCCGCCTGGCGGACCTCGCGGGCGCCGCAGCGATGGCAGATTTCGATGATGCGATCCCGCTGTTCGTCCAGCCCCGCCTCCAGGCCGTCCACCTCGATCAACAGCACGGCCTGCGCATCCAGCGGAAAGCCAAAACGAAACGCCTCTTCCAACGCCACAACAATGCCCTGATCCATCATCTCCAGGGCCGCAGGCACGATGCCCGCGCCAATGATCTCGCTAATGGTGTTGGTGGCGTCCTCGACCGAGTCGAACACGCCCAGCAGGGTGCGGTAGCCTTGCGGGTCGCGGGTGAGCCGGACCCAGACCTTGGTCACAATGGCCAGCGTGCCTTCGCTGCCGACCACCGCGCCCACCAGGTCCAACCCCAGCGGGTCTTCGGCCGGCCCGCCCAGTTGGACCACGCGGCCATCGGCCAGCACCGCCTCGACCCCCAGCACATGGTTCACGGTCACGCCGTACTTGAGCGTGTGCGGGCCGCCGCTGTTGGTCGCCACGTTGCCGCCGATGGTGCAGGCGCCTTGGCTAGACGGGTCAGGGGCGTAGTGGTAGCCGGTCCCCTTGAGCGCCTGCGTGAGCCACACGTTCACCACGCCCGGCTGGACCACGGCGTAACGGTCGCGAAGGTTGATTTCCAGAATTTGCTTCATCCGCGTGAGGACGATCATCACGCCGCCGCCCACCGGCAAGCAGCCGCCGGCCAGGCTGGTGCCGGCGCCGCGCGGCAAGAAGGGAACGCCGGCCTCGTTGCACAACTGGACGACGCGCTGCACGTCCTCGGTGGAACGAGGGAAGACGGCCACGTCGGGGCGGTTCTTTTCGATGGTGAAGGCGTCGCACTCGTACACCAGCAGCTCCGACTTGGCGGCCAGCACGTTTTCCGGCCCCAGCGCGCGGCGCAGTTCATCGACCAAGGGGAAAGACACAGCGGGTTGAATCATGGCTGTTGCTGAATCACGTAATGGTGGTGCTGGTTGAGTAGGCACACCCAGTTGCCGGGACGATCGACGATCACCGCGAACAGATCAAGAACGTCGCGTCCCGGTAGACTCGTATCGAGCGCCTCGGGGTCAGGAAACGCGGGAAATACGCCGCGCAGTTGGATCTTTTCTCCCGTATCTTTCATCAGGCGAATCGTCGTCTGCACGGCAACCGAGCCAGCTTAACCTCCGATTCCCCGAAACCCGTGTTCCGCCACCGAGGTTGGCAAACCGGACGACAAAAGCACATCGGCGCTCAACACCGTCCGATCGGCGCCGGTGTCGATTAGCAGTTCGAGACGACGCCAGGAGCCATTGGCGCGGAGCACCTCTCCACGAATCACGGGGCGGGTTTCCTGATCCTCGCAGCTCAGCCACTCTCCGTTAATTCGCATAAATGCGCAGCGCCTTTTCCTTGGGGATATAGCGAGTGAACCATCCCTCGTCGTCAGGATGCGCCGCTTGCGCCTGCGCGATGGCGTCTTCGACCGTGTCGCCGACGAAAAGTTCTCCGCCCGCAATGCAGATGAACTTACCCCGGTGCTGGGAATAAACTACCGGAATATTCGTCTGAAGCCATGCCGAATTGCAATCAAATTGCTCGCGCTCGGTGCGGGATTTAACCAATTCCTCGGGGCTGGTTGCTTCCTCGATCAGTATTATCGGGCTTGAAGATGTGAGCATGGCGAGGCCTGCGGTAAGCGTCGAACGGCGTTCCTCTCCTCTAATCCTACCGCGCAAAGGAGCTTACTCCCACCGCGGCGCGAGCTTCTCGACGATCAGCCGGCCAATGTTGAGCGACGACGTGGCGGCCGGCGAGGGGGCGTTGATGACGTTCACGACGCGCTCGGTGTCGAGGATCAAAAAGTCGTCCACCATCGAGCCGTCGGGCGTCACCGCCTGCGCCCGCACGCCGGCGCCGCCGGGCAACAGATGCTCCGCGCGAATCTCCGGGACCAGGCGCTGCAGCGCGCGGACAAACGCCCGCTTGCTAAGCGACCGCCACATCTCGCCGGCGCCGGTGCGCCAGTACCGGGCGACCAGCTTCCGGAAGCCAGGATAAGCCAGCGACTCGGACAGATCCCGCAGGTTCACATCCGTCTTGCGGTAACCCTCGCGGGCGAATGCCAGCACCGCGTTCGGGCCGCACTCCACGCCGCCTTCGATCATCCGCGTGAAGTGAACTCCCAGGAACGGGAAACTGGGATCGGGCACGGGATAAATCAAGTTGCGGCACAGCGGATAGGCTTCCGGCTTGAGCTTGTAGTACTCTCCGCGAAAGGGAACGACCTTGGCTGCGGGTTTCTCGCCGCCCAGCTTGGCGACCCGGTCGCAGTGCAGGCCGGCGCAGTTCACCACCTGCGCCGCCCGGAAGTCGCCTTGGCTGGTGACGACCGTCACGCCGTCGCTTTCGCGATGGAGGGCCGTCACACGGGCGCCCGTGACAATGCGGCCTTCGCGAATCTGAATAAGCTCGGCCAGCTTCCGGCACACCTGGCCGTAATTCACGATTCCCGCCTCGGGAACCCAGATGGCCTTTACGCCCGCGGCGTGCGGCTCCAGCTCGTGCAGCCGGGCGGCGTCGATCATCTCGCACTTGACGCGGTTCTGCTGGCCCCGCTCAAAGATCCGCTCCAGGCGGGGGATTTCTTCTTCAGCCACAGCGACAATCACCTTGCCGCAAATCTCGTAATCGACGTCGTGCGTGGCGCAAAAGCGCTCCATCGCCTTCTTACCTTCGCGGCAGTTCTCGGCCCTGAGCGAGCCGGGCGTGTAGTAGATGCCCGAATGCAGCACGCCCGAGTTGTGCCCGGTCTGGTGCTGGGCCACCTCGGGTTCTTTCTCCAGAACCACCACGCTCCGTTCGGGATACTGCTCGACCAATTGATACGCGACGGCCAGCCCTACAATGCCGCCGCCCACCACCGCCACATCCGCCTGTTGCATAAAGGTCACTCCATTCGACGCCCGACGCGCCAAGGTCATGCTCTTCCGCAGGAAAGATGATGATTCTTTCAGGCGACAAGGATCGGTGCAACGCCAAAGCGAACGGCGATTTTCCAAGGTCGAAGGCCAGAAGGCGAAGGTCGAAAAAACGAAAGCGGCGATGAATCGCCGCACTCCACACTGGGGAGTGCGGAAATTTATTTCCACTTTCGACTTTCCGACCTTCGACTTTCCGACCTTCGACTTTCTGACCTTCGACTTTCTGACCTTCGACTTTCTGACCTTCGACTTTCTGACCTTCGACTTTCTGACCCTATCGCCGCACTCCGAAGGCTTAAAGGTTCTGACAAAACCCGTACTAACCCGACGCGCAAGCGAGGAAAACAAAGAGAAACAGCCTCGCTTGCGCGTCGGGTTGGTGTTTCGTCAGAGCGTCTTAAATGGTTTTCAACTTCCGGCCGAGCGTGTCTTCGACGCTGGCGACCTTGGTTTCCAGGCGGCCTTGGTGTCCACGGCGGTAGTCGAGCTTGGCGGTGCAGGTGACGCGGTCGCAGTCCTGCGCCATCGCCTCCAGGCAGCGCCGCAGTACCTCAAGCACCTGGTCGATTTCTCCCTCGACGATCGTGCCCATCGCGTGCAGCCGGTAGTCCAAACCGCTGGATTCGATAATCTCCAGACTTCGCGCCACGTAGGCGCCCACGCTTTCACCTTTTTCCAAGGGCGCCATGCTGAATTCCAAGAGCACCATAGTGCTTTCCTTCGCCAAAAATGGTTTACAATGACCGTAATCCATCCGAGAACCCGCCCCCATCCACCGACGCATTGTGCCTGAATCTTTGAACGTAAGCGAATTCCGGCCGCTTGGCAAAACCGGCATCCAAGTCTCGGCCGTGGCCATGGGTTGCTGGCCCATTGCGGGGATGACCAGTTTAGACGTGCACGAGGCGGAAAGCCTGGCCACGTTGGAGGCGGCCTGCGAGGCCGGCGTGAACTTTTTCGACACGGCCTACGGCTACGGCGTCCACGGAGAAAGCGAACGGCTGATCGCTCGGGCGCTGGGGCATCGTCGGCCAGAGATCGTCATCGCCACCAAGGGCGGCCTGCATTGGGACGCGGCCGGAAACCGAGTTCTGGACGGGCGTCCCGAAACCCTGCGTCGCGAATGCGACGAAAGTCTCTGCCGGCTGAACACCGATCACGTGGACCTGCTGTACCTCCATGCGCCGGACCCAGACACCCCCCTGGCTGAGTCCGCCGGGGCGCTGGGCGAACTCCAAGCCGAAGGCAAGACGCGCGGCGTGGGAGCCTCGAACCTGACTTTCGACCAGCTCCGCGCGTTTCATACCGTATGCCCTTTAACGGCATTCCAACCCCCCTATAACCTCCTGCAACGGCAGATCGAACAGGATGTGCTGCCCTGGTGCCGCGCGCAGGGCGTCTCGGTGATTCCCTATTGGCCGCTGATGAAGGGGCTACTGGCGGGAAAGCTGCCGCGCGACCATCGGTTCGCACCCGGTGACGGGCGGGCCAAGTATCCGATGTTTCAGGGGGAAGAGTGGGAGCGAAACCAGGATTTTCTCGATCGTCTGCGCGACTTGGCGGGCCGCACGCATCGCTCCGTGGCCGAGATTGCCGTGGCCTGGGTTCTGGTGCAGCCAGGAATTACGTCGGCCTTATGCGGCGCCAAGCGTCCCGAACAAATTCGCGAGACTGCGGCGGCCATGCGTCGGCGACTGGTGGAAGAGGACTTGGAATTCTTGCGGCAAGCGTTGGAACAGCGAGGAGAGCCATCGGTCCGAATGGCGGTGTAGCATCCACCCCGCGAGAACGATTTTGCGGGGTGTGAAAATTTTCTGGAAATAAGAACCATCCAGCGTCGAGAATCTGTAACGGAACAAGAAGAGGAGGCAAACGCGAAGCGGGCGTTTTTCGAAAACAGCGTGAACCTACTAAGCGCTGTTCACGTCACTACGGAAACGACGTCTCTGGAACTCCTCTCTATGATGGCGACTCCGCAATACTGTGAACCCAAAGCCTACGAGACCTTCTGCGACCAATTTGCTGTCCTGGAATCCACCACGGGCCTGGTGAACGCCGCCGCGGCAATCGCCATGCACGCTTTTCCGGAAACGGAACTGGACGGTGTGCATGGGCGGATCGACAATTTGGCTTACCGCGTCCGCCGCCGCACGCGCAGCAATGATCGCCGCGCTCTGCTGGCGCATTTGCACGACGTGCTCTTCGAGGAAGAGGCCTTTCGGGGAGCGGCGTCGAACGAATCGTTTTACGACCCCCGAAATTCGCTGTTCCCGCTGGTGCTGGAAACGCGCAACGGCCTGCCCATTACCTTGTGCTTGATCTACAAGGCCGTGGCGAACTGCCTGGGACTGAAAACCGGGGGGGTCAACGCCCCTTACCATTTCCTGGTGCGGGTTCGCAGCGAACGGGGCTGGATGTTGGTCGATCCTTATGAGCAAGGCCGCGTCTATCAGCGCCGCGAGGCCATCGCTCGCATCGAGCGAATTGCTGGCCGCAACCGCTTGCGCGACGACCAATTCCTGCCTCCCGCCACGCATCGGGAATGGCTGGGCCGGATGCTCGACAACCTGTGCGACACGCTTGCCAACCGGGGTCACCAATACGACTTCCTGGCGATGCAGGAGTTGAAGCAGGCGTTAGACAGATATCCCTTCTCTCGCTTCGCCGCGTAAGCAACCCACAAGCCTGAAGCGCAAGCGAAGCAGGCGTTTCGGTCTTCGCTCGCGAATTGTGAAGTTGCGCTGTTTCGGGGATCACCTAATTTCTTTTCCGCGAAGCGGCCGAAGACGGCAGACGTTCACGGTTTGGCCAAAACAAGCAAATAACGCAAGCGAAGATGGCCGTTTGGTCTTCGCTTGCGTTTTCGCCTTGTGTGCGGTCCCCAGGAAACGCCAAAACCGAAAAACTATGCCATTTCGGAAAAAAACGGCGATTGACGCAGGCCGTTTCCCTCACAATAATCTTTGGTTGCGATGCGCCGAGGATCCGTTGCGCCGCAAGGAAATCGTCTTTTCTTCCCAGGCGCCGTCTTCGGCGATTATCGCTGCCAAGTCTCTCGTCCAGTGGTAAGGGATTTTCAGTCATGACCAACATTTATGTCGGCAACCTCTCCTACAATGCCACCGACAGCGACCTCCGCGAGGCATTTGAACAATACGGAGAAGTTTCGGCGGTGAACATCATCATGGATCGCGAGACGGGCCGGCCCCGCGGTTTCGCGTTCGTTGAGATGCCCGATGCGCAAGCGGCGAAAGAGGCGATTGACAACTTGAACCTGGCCGAGATCGCAGGCCGCAAAGTGACCGTGAACGAAGCCCGCCCGCGCGAAGACCGCCCCCGCGGCGGCGGAGGTCGCGGCGGCGACCGCGGCGGCCGACGTTGGTAAGCCGCTCGGCGACAATTCACAAGCAAGCCTTGAATGTAGGTCACTTGTCCGCAAGTGACCAATGGCGAGCGCAGCGAGCCGAAGAACCCGCTTGTTGCCCCAGCGTTGGTTACTCGCGGAGTGAGTGGTTGTGAATGTTTGTCAAATCGTCGTAGCGGCGGCGCGAGCGCCGCGGCAACGGAACGATTCACAACCTCGGAGCGCGTAACCTACCTTGAAGAACGCGTCGCGCCAGCGCGCCGCCTCCATGCGCTCGCTTAGGGTGTTTGCTTCTCGGCGGCAAACTTCACCTCGCCGCCGACAATCGTGTGGGTGGCTCGACCCCGCACCTTCCACCCGGCGAACGCCGTATTCGAGCTTTGCGAGCGGAAGGCGCGCGGCTCCACGGTCCATTCCGCCTGCGGGTCGATAATGGTCACGTCGGCCGCCGCGCCCACTTGGAGCGTTCCCGCCTTCAGGCCGAGGATGGCCGCCGGGTGAATCGTCAGCTTCGCCAGGGCGCTCATCCAATCCAGATGCCCCGGCTCAATTAACTGGGTGACCACCAACGGCAACACGGTTTCCAGGCTGCTCATGCCAAAGGGGGCCTGGTCCAACTCCTGCATCTTCTTTTCACTGGCGCGCGGGGCGTGGCCGCTGGCGATGACGTCGATCGTCCCGTCTTTCAGCCCCGCAATGCACGCCTCGACGTGCTCCTGCGACCGCAGTGGCGGGTTCACCTTGAAATTCGCGTCAAAGGTCCGCAGCGCCTCGTCGGTTAACGTAAAGTGCGGCGGGCAAACTTCCGCCGTGACCCGCTTCCCGCGCGACTTGGCGCGGCGGATCAGCTCCACGCTCGCGGCGCTGGAAATGCTCATCAGGTGCAGCCGCCCGCCCGTAATGTCGGCCAGGCGCAAGTCGCGGGCCGTCATCACGTCTTCGGCGTCGGCCGAAAGCCCCGACAATCCCAGCACCAGCGACACCCGCCCTTCGTGCATCACGCCGCCGTGCGAGAGGTCGGTGGTCTCGGGGCGGTTGAGGATCGGCTTGTCGAACATCAAGCAGTACTGCAAGGCCCGCCGCAACAGCTCGGGATTGGCGATGGGCCGCTCGGCGTCGCTGAACGCCACCGCCCCCGCCTCGACCAGCGAGCCAATCTCCGCCAGTTGCTCGCCTTCGCGGCCTTTGCTTACGCAGGCGATCACCGCGACGCGGCAATGATTGGCGCGGGCCGCCTTCTGGTGGACAAACTCCACGCCCGCGGCCGTGTCCAAGGGCGGCTCGGTGTTGGGCAGGCAGGCGATGGTGGTAAAGCCGCCGGCCAGCGCCGCCGCCGTTCCCGTAAAGATGGTTTCGTCCTCTTCGCGGCCCGGCTCGCGAAGCTGCGCGTGCATGTCGATCAGTCCCGGCGCCACGATCCGCCCTTGGGCGTCGATGATCGTCTCGTCGCCCTGCGGATACGCATCATAAGCGACGATGGTTCCGTCTTCGATCAACAGGTTTGCGACCCGATCCAGGTCTTGGCTGGGATCGATGATCCGGCCGTATTGAATGAGCAGGCGCGGCATGGAGCGGTGCGAAAGAGGCGTGTACTAGCGAGGAGCTTCTTCGCTACCGTATCGGTTTCGTCCCGCGCACGCAATGCCGCGCGCTTGTAGGTGGCGCACTCGCTCCGCGACTGCGTTCTCTTCTCGCCGCCCTTCGGACGCCAAAACGAAAACGCACTCGCAAAGCGAGTGCGTCGCGCTCTTCAACCGGGCGTTGCCCTCGTGGCAAACGCCTTAGTAACGACGACCGCCGCCGTAGCCGCCGCTGCGGGGGCGCTCAGTGCGGGGACGGGCTTCGTTCACGGTGATCGTGCGTCCGTCCAACTGGCTGCCGTCCATGGCCTTGATCGCCGCTTCGGAGCCGTTGCTCATCTCGACAAAGCCAAAGCCGCGAGAGCGGCCGGTCTCGCGGTCGGTCACCACTTGGGCCGAGCTTACCGAGCCGTGCTGCTCGAATGCCTCTTGAAGGCTGTCCGAGGTGGTGTCGAAAGACAGATTGCCAACATACAGATTCTTGCTCATGGTCATCCTGAGAGCCAAACCGGCTCACGAAAAAAGAAAGACTCACAGCCGCCCGATAATGCGGCGCGGAAGATCAACGCGAGGAAAGCCAACCGTCGGCTTATCGATCTTGGGAGCTGTGAGAGCAGATGACTCAGAGCGAACAAACCAAGTCGGACAAAAACGAAGGAGAAGCAAATACTACGGTCGCGATCTTACCAACGGGACGGGCCACAACCCATTCCCAACGCTTGATTATACATGCGGCCGGTCGGGTGGATAGGGTCTGGCGGGCAACTTCCCCAGAATTCCCGAAAAGCCTGTTTCAGGTAGCCGTGGCACGCTATTCGCTGCGTAATCCCTTCCGGAAAAGCACTTCGCTGATTCTCAGGAGGCCGCCCATGAGCCACAAGTTACAAGACCGAGGAGTTTCCGCGCCCAAACCACGTCGCTCGCTACGGGAGAACGTGGCCAGCGCGGCTGTCGTTGTGTTTGCCTTGAACGTGGCCGTGGTGGTGGTGTTTCTGGTGGGCTGGCTCGCCGGTTGGTTCCATATTTCGGTCGATCGGCAGAAAGCCGCCCAGCAATGGCGGCTGCAAGTCACCATGAACACCGGGCGCCTGGCCGACGACATGCAAAAGACCGTCGAAGACACGCAACGCACCGCCGCCTCGCTCCAAGCCGCCGCCGAACTGGATACCGTCATCGGGCGCGTGGTGGAAAACGATCCGGCCAGCGACCGCCTGACCGTACGCACCGAAGAGGGCGAACAACTAACCGCCCGTGTGAACGAGGCGACGCACATCGAAGTCGACGGCGCCCAAGCCTCGCCCGCCGTGTTCCGCCCCGGCGACCGGGTCGAACTGGTTTTCCGAGAGCAGAACGGCCAGAACCACGCCGTCGAAATCGAGCGTTTGGAAGGAAACTGAGGTCCGGTCATGCGCGTGTTCGTCGCCAAGTGCCCCCATTGCAGCCAAACGGTGGAAGCCACCACCGAGAAACTGCGCGAGCCGGTCGATTGTCCGCACTGTGACCGGCCCTTCGAAATCGAAATTCCCAAGGCCGAAGTTGACGCGGTGCGCGACATCCCCGACCAAGAGGCCGCGCAGTCCGGCCGCCTGGTCCAAGAGATTCCCGAACAAGTGCTGGTCAAGACGCATCCGGCCATGTTCCGCGCGCATCCCTTCCGCTTTGTCGGCTGTCTGCTGTTGCTCGGCCTGGGCGGGGCGGGCGTATTCTATGGCGTGACGTGGTCCAACCCGCTCGCGCTCTGGAGCGGCGCCGCGTGCCTGCTGGCCGGGTTGGCGCTGCTGGCGATCTGGTGGGCCTTGGTGCTGGCCACCACGCTGACCGTGACCGATCGCCGCACCACGCTCCGCAAGGGCCTGTTTGCCCGCACGACGTCGGAGGTCGAGCACGACGACATCCGCAACGTGCAAATGGACCAGTCGGTTTTTGAGCGGATTTTCCACGTTGGCGACATCGGCATTTCCAGTTCGGGCCAGGACGATCTGGAAGTAGTCGCCCGCTCCATTCCCCATCCCAACACCGTCGCGCGCATCATCCGCGAGAACCAGTCCTAGCGGGTCGTGGTACAGTTTGGCGATTTTCGAGATTGCTGCTGAACCCTACTACCCCGAATCGCGAGCGAGGACAGCGCTTCCGTCCTCGCTAGCGCTTCGGGTTAGTGAAAAAATCGCGAACTGTACCACGACCACCTAGCGCGGTTTCTTGTAGTTCTAATCCGCCCCGCGACCCGACGCCGTAAAAGGGCAAAACAACGGCGGAGGGTGGAGCATCGCGGGTTGAGCGACAAGTCCCTGCTTGTTCTGCCTTTCCAGGCGTTGAATGTCTGGGGCGTTTCCTGGCTGGTATGTTTTGACTCCTGCGGGGTCGGGGGGCTTGTTCCTTGCCATCAAATCTTGCCGCACACAACACGCGGTAATAGTTGAACCGCTCCGAGCCGGATGCTATACCGGGAAACTACAAGACCTACCGTTTTCCTGGACTCCCCCTAATTGGCGCGAGGTCCGGCCAGCGCGCGGCGCGCCACCGAGTATTCATTACTACGGGAAGCACGACGACGCGGTTTTCCTGCCTTTGCGAGAAGTAGCCATGTCTCAGGCTCGTGCTTTGTCTCCAACCATGGACCATCCAATCTTCCGTCAGACGGCGAGTAAGCGCGGGCTGCGCGCGAAGCTCCCTTCGCGTTGGCGCTACGGGTTCGTGTTTTCCCTCGCGTTGCTGGTGGGGGCCGCGTTGCTGGCGGCGCCCGCGCGAGCGGAGCTTCAAGTGGGAGCCGCGGTGGTGGACGTTACGCCGCTCCAGTTTCCGGTGCTGGTGAACGGCGGCATGACCAGCCGCTCGGTCGACCAGGTCAAGACGCCCGTGAATGCGCGGGCGCTGGTCTTGGACGATGGGAAAGAGCGGCTGGCGATCGTGGTGGTCGATAGCTGCATGATGCCGCGTCCGCTGCTGGACGAGGCCAAGGCCGCCGCCGCCGCGCGAACCAAGATTCGTCCCGACCGCATGTTGATCTCGGCCACGCACTCGCACACGGCGCCGTCGAGCATGGGTTGCCTGGGCACCGACGCCGACCCGACCTACGTGCCTTACCTGCGTGAGAAACTGGTTGAGGCCATTGCCACCGCCGAGAAGAACCTGGAGCCCGCCCAAGCCGGCTGGGCCGTGGTCGACGCCGGTCCGTACACCGCGCTGCGGCGCTGGATTCGTCGCCCCGACCGCGTGGCCGAAGACCCGTTTGGCAACCCGACGGTGCGCGCGAACATGCACGCCGGGCGCAACTGGGACGACGTGACCGGCGAGTCGGGACCGAAAGACCCGGACTTGTCGCTCATCGCATTCCAATCTCCCGACGGCCGGCCGCTGGCGGTGTTGGCTAACTTCTCGATGCACTACTTTGGCGATCAAGCTTTGAGCGCCGACTACTTTGGGTTGTTTTCGGAAGGCTTGAAAAACCGTCTGGCGCCGAAGACCCCGGAAGGCAAGGCGCCGTTTGTGGGCATGATGTCGCACGGGTGCAGCGGCGACATCTGGCGCCGCGACTACACCCAACCTCTTGGCCAACAAGGCGAAGACCGCACGATCGAGCCGTACACCGACGAATTGCTGCAACGGGCGGTCAAGGCGTACAAAAACATCACCTGGAGCAAAGACGCCGACCTGGCGATGGCCGAGACGCGCTTGCACTTGCGCTACCGCACGCCCGATAAACAACGGCTGGAGTGGGCGCAGCGGATCGTCCAAGAGATGGGCGACCGGCTGCCAAAGACTCAGCCCGAAATCTACGCCCGCGAGCAGGTCATGCTGCACGAGCGGCAATCGACCGAGGTGGTGGTGCAAGCGGTGCGGATTGGCGAGATCGCCATTGCCACCACGCCCACCGAAACCTACGCGCTGACCGGGTTGAAGATCAAAGCCCAAAGTCCCGTGCCGCAAACGATGGTGTTCGACCTGGCCAATGGCGGCGATGGCTACATCCCGCCGCCCGAGCAGCACCTGCTGGGCGGCTATAACACCTGGGCCGCGCGCTCGGCCGGGCTTGAACCGCAAGCTGAGCCGAAGATTACCGAGGCGGCGCTCCTGATGCTGGAGAAAGTGTCCGGCCGCAACCGGCGCCCATATCGTCCAACGTGCGGCCCGGCGGCCCAAGTCATTCTGGCCGCCAAACCCGCCGCCTATTGGCGCTTGGATGAGTCGGCCGGCGCGCGGGCGGTGGACGCCAGCGGCAACAATCGCGACGCCATTTACGAACCCGGCGTGGTGTTCTTTCTGGAAGGGCCGCAGTCCGACCGCTTCTGCGCTCCCGGCGAGAAGAACCGCGCCGCCCACTTTGCCGGCGGACGCTTGCAGACGCGCATTAGTGAACTTGGCGATCAATACTCGGTATCGCTCTGGGTCTGGAATGGCATGCCTGCCGACGCCCGCGACGTGTCGGGCTGGATCTTCTCGCGCGACCGCAATCACGGCTTGGGAACGCAAGGCGACCACCTGGGAGTCGGCGGCACGGCCGCGGGCGCCGGCAAGCTCGTCTTTTTCCACGGCGGCGAAGACGCCGCGGCCAAGCCCGCCGTGGGCCGCACGCCCATCGAACGCTGGACCTGGAGCCACGTGGTGTTCGTCCGCGACGGCAAGACGGTCCGCGTGTACCTGGACGGCAAGCCGCAACCCGAAATCGAAGTGGAAACCGCCGCCGACTTTCCCGAAGACCTGGAGCAAATCTTCTTCGGCGGCCGCGGCGACAACGATTCGAACTGGGAAGGCCGCTTGGACGAAATCAGCGTCTTCAACCGAGCTTTGACCACCGAGGAAGTCACAACCCTTTCGAGCCGTTAACGGCCAAAAACAGGGACCCGCGTTCGAAGCTCTTGACTTCCAACGCGCGGGCGTTGCTCCGCCCGACCTGAACCACGACGGCGGGCCGAGGGTTGACGCGCTACCGCTAAGGTTCGTCGTAGATGGATTCCGGCGGGCGGTAGCGTGGGTCCGTGGGGTGATAGTGGGCGACGATGGGCGGAAGGAGCGATTCATCAAGGCCGATCCGGCGAAGGAGAGTCTTGGCCCGGCGACGGCGGTTCGCTCGGGTTTGCTGCGACCAGCCCTGGCGGATTTCGGCCGCCCGGCGCCAAACGATGTAATACGGCGGAATGGTTTCTACTTCGGTGGGCATGGGGTCCTTCGGCAAAGCAAGGGATTTGCATCCAAGCAAGGGGGAAGTTGGAAAAGGGGATATGAAAAACGCCCGCCGGAAGGGGCGAAGCGAGTGGAGTCGCGCGGCGTTGCGCCGGGTGGGGCGTTCGCCATCATGGAACTCGCCAGGGCGGGCGATTCTGGGAATGTGCTTCGACGATGGCCCACGGGGGCAATCTCGTGAACGTTGGATGGGAAGTTTTCGGAAGACTCGGCGACCACGGAAGCTGGCCCACGGTTTCCCGCGAGTACCGCGTGGCGGCGAATTTCCCATTCCCCCGCAGGCGGACATTTGGCCGCGTCGTCCTTGCCGTACCATCCCATTATACTGAACAAATGTTCAATATCGTGAGGGCGGCGAAAATTTTTCGCATTCCGTGGAAATTCCTTAGCGAAATGCTGGCGCTAGCCACGGCGCGCGGGTTCGTCGGAATAGAAATTGGGGGAGTGAAAGAGAGCCTCCCGCTCACGACGGCAATAAAAGCAAGGAGAACGCGGCTGGGGCTTGCTCAAAAACCAGAATGTCCCGTTTTATACGGGCGACGCGGTTTGGGTTGACTCGGCATCGGGATGGAGTGTGCCGTTCCGCGCATCCTCGGAGGGGGTGAGTCCGAAGTTGACGTTGAAATGCAGGTGGTGTTGCAGGTGGTGTTGGGAAAACTTCATCTTGGCGCCCGCGTCGTGCGAAGGCCAATGGCCCATAATCGCTACAAGGACCTGGCCGCCGGTCCACCACCAATTGGGGACGACCGCACCCGCGGGAAACGCCATCTCGGTAATGAAGAATTCAGCCGGAGAGATCGTGCCTGAATCCAGCGGCGTGGGCAGAACTCCGCGATGATGGATTCCGTGAATGCTGTCGTAAAGCGGCAGGCAGTTGTGAAAAGTCCGGTGCGCCCGGTAGTAGATCAAGAGCGCCCGCCGGACCCCCGGCCAGAGCGTGGCCAGCCAGATCGCCACGGCGGCGATCCCGATCGGCATGAGGTGGGCATTCCAGGTTGGATAAACGTGGGGGTTCATCGCCGTCGAGGTTCGGACCCATTCAAACAACGAGATCGTGAGGACCTGGCTGGCGCAGCGCACCACCACTCCGACGTTTCCCAGAAAATAGGCCCAAAGGACGTGGCGGATCGCGGCGTCTCGGGACTTCAAGTTGGCCTGCTGCACGGCAAAGGTCCGCCCGGCGTCGTCCCAGCGGAAATTCAGCACCCACAGGTACCGCACGAGCCACCCCGCGCGGATCACCATGTAGAACCCATAGAGCATGACGAAGCTGCTGATCGCCAGGTTCGTCCACTCCCAAAGCGGAGCAACGCAGACATACACCAGGTACGCAAAAACGTACCAGGGCAGCGCGTCCCACGCGGCGCGCGCCAGGACCTGGGCATACAGCAAGGTTTGCGCCGGCATCGCTCTCAGGACGATCTTGCGTTTCCAGGATCGAGCGTCCAGGCACAACGCCACCACCAGACACGCCACAAGCCAGGTCGTGAGCCACGCGCCGATAAGCCCCAGCCCGGCCAGAATCAAGAAGACGACGCCGGAAAGAACATGGCTGTTATAGGGTCCGCCCCGGCGGGCCTGCCCGTAAAGCGTGTAATCCGCCCCCTGGACTTTGGGGCCGGCCTCGTCTTGCTCGGCTGCAAGAACGTTCGTAGCCATTGGGACACGACCATCATGAAGTGGCGCCCATCCTTGTACGGAACACAGGCGCAAGTAGTGCGCCACCACATTCAAAATTACTCAAACCGACCGCGAAACGCCAGTGTCGCCGTCAGCGGCGTGCGGCAAGGTTCAATCGCGAGCAGGGCGCGTCAGCCTTCCGATGGCGCCGCCGTTGCCGCCAGCGCGCTCGTGTTTCTTCGCGTCGAACGGTAATTTCATCAACCGGCTCACCTCAGCCGCTCGCCGAAATCCGTAGCGCAATTGGCGGACCCTTGCTACACGCAAGAAGCCCAATTCTTTGGGAAGGCCGTGTCTTGGGGCGACATGGCGAGCATCGGAGAATCGCAAAATCAAACCAAGCCAGCGTCGCGGAAAGACGGCGCTGGCTTGGAGAATTTCGCGACGTTGACTTTAGAGTTGACCGCAGTTGGCGATCACGATTTTCGCCCGCGTGGCGCCTGAGTCCGACCCAAGATTCTCGACGCGCCGCACAACGTCCATCCCTTCGACAACATTGCCAAAGACAACGTGCTTGCCGTCCAGCCACGACGTTTTGGCCGTGCAAAGAAAGAACTGAGAGCCATTGGTGTTGGGACCAGCGTTGGCCATGCTGAGCACCCCCGCGCCCGTGTGCCGGAGGTGGAAATTCTCGTCGGCGAATTTCTCGCCATAAATGGACCGGCCGCCCGAGCCGTCGCCCCGGGTGAAGTCGCCGCCCTGGCACATGAAGCCGGGAATTACGCGGTGAAAGGCGCTTCCTTTGAAGCCAAAGCCCGGCTCGCCGGTGCACAGCGCGCGAAAGTTCTCGGCGGTCTTGGGCACGACATCCGCCCGCAACTCCACGACGATCCGCCCCAGATACCGTCCATCGGCGGTAATGTCCAAAAAGCAGCGGGGCAGCGGTCGCGGCTCTTGCGCCGGCAGCATCGATGCGGTCAAGCCCAAGGCAAGCAGGGCCAAAGCCGCGCAGGGTCTGCGAAACATCAAAATCTCCTCAGCGTGAAGGTGAGCCAAATCGCTTCTCCCGGCCAACTGTCGCCAGCGCGCCCCGGGGAGCCAGGAGGCTCGGGAAACGGCCCGACGAAAGGGCGACATGAAGCGGGCAGGAATCCTACCTGAAAGTTCCACGCGGGCAAAGTTCGATTGCTCGTCGCCGGAGTGCGGCGGCCGCACGCCGGCCCGCGCCCGGCGCCGCTACTTTCCCGTCACCGTAAACGCGGCCCAGTAGAACGGATGCGCCGCCTCGGATCGCTCGCGGCGACTTTCGATCCGCTCCAACTGCGCCGCGCGGAGTGCGGCCGCTTTGGACTTGCCGGCGGCCAGATGCTCAAAGAACGACTTCATCAGCCGCGCGGTTTCCAGGTCCGGCACACTCCACAGGCTGGCCACCACCGCCTCGGCGCTGGCCAGGAGCGTGGCGCACGCGATGCCGACCCATGCGGCGGCAAACATCGCCCAGAACTTTCGGATGCCCAGCCGCATCGCGCTTTCCTTGGCAACCGCGTTTCGGTCCCTGCCCGAGTTGGCAATGAACCCGACCCGGCAATGAAAACGTGCGCTGCGCGAAGTTTGGCGGATTTAGTTCCGCCAGCGGGTCACCGCTTCCTAATGTACTGCCCGTCCGAAACCAGGCAAAGGACGAGGCGCGCCCCGGTGGTGCGTTTGCGGCATTCGGCCAGCGCTCGGTCGATCGCTTCGGTGTTGGTGGCGTCGTCGCCGTAGCTCCAACCCGTGCCCCAGCAGGCTTTGTCGTCGCCCAGCGCGAGCGCGCAGAAACCGCGGTTGACCCAGCATACGATCCGCGCATCCGAGGCCTCGCATGATTCCAAGGCGGCCTGTTCCGCCGACCAGCGGCTGCCATGGTTGTACGAGTAGCCGAACGAGCCGGTTTCCGGCGAGTACGCCACCGCCGCAAAGCTATCGGAAGACACATCCAGCGACTGCGCCGACGCCGCCGGGGCGAAAACCGCGCCGCAGGCCAGCAATACCAGGGCGCCGAGGATCGTGGTGCTTTTCATGACGAGACTCCTTGGGGGTTGCTCCGCGAGAAAACCACGACGCGGGTACCAGAGAAAACGTCAACGCCGCACAGACCGAACGACGGACGAGATAAAAATCGCGGGGCGGACGGAGCAGATCACCACATGCAATATTCGCTTCCACGCCAGAAACCGGACATGCGGCGAACGATCACCCTGCGTGGACGAACGCCCGACGAGACACCGACCCAAGGCGCCAGTCATGAAGTTGCGCACTTCTCCTTTCTTGGACACTCTGACAAAACACCAACCCGACGCGCAAGCGAGGCTCTTCCTCTTTATTTTCCTCGCTTGCGCGTCGGATTAGTAGGAGTTTTGTCAGAGCCTTTAAGCGGCGAAACCGCGACAGCAGGTAGCCACGGGTGCAAGCGCCCGCGGGAAGGGCAGGCGCGAAAGGATCAAGGCTGGCGATCGAAAACCTACGCCACACAGCAACTTGGCGCGCCAGTCGGCAAGATCACCAGGAGTTGTTCGTCATGGGCGAATGTCTTCAGGGTCCTTTCCAACACGCGGCCAAGATCCCGATTGACTTCGATCGTGCTCCATCCCAGCGCGCGGGAGGCCAAGGCCAAATCTCCCAAGCTGTCTTTTCCCGGCCAATGTCCAGGACAAGGCACAATCACCAGCCGGTGGGCTGGGCGCCGCCGACGCACCAACTCCCGCAGGTCGCCCCGAAGAACATCGTCCAGTCCCAAGACGACCGTGAGATTGGCCGCCGGGTCAGGCGCGTCGTCCAGCCGACGCCATTGATCGTGCAGGTCCAATTCCGAACGATACCGGCAGACATTCACCTTTCGTAACGCGATTGGATTCCGCATGGCGCCCTCGTCGTTCCGCGCGCTGCCGGCGCAAATCCGCAATACGTCGTGCAGGGTCATCTCCTGGCTGGACGCGGGAAGGCGTTGCCAGGCAGTCGCGGTCAACGTGTCTTTCAGGAATTGGGCAATACGTCGCATGGCATAATCTCCAAGGTCGATTTGCGGGCGCCAACGCGAGCGGCGCTCGCGTCATCTCATCCCAATCGTAGAACTCCCGCCTAAAGCCACCGTGAACGCTTTCTAAAATCGGCTTTATCTTCCCAACGGGCGGCCCTTCGTCACCGTAGAATGCGGATCGTGGAGAACACAAGCGCGGGCAGACGTTCGTTTTGAGAGAGGTTCACGTGAGCAGTCGCATCCTGGTCATCGAAGACGAGTTGCGGATCGCCGATTTCTTGATGCGGGGGCTGACCGAAGAGGGATATACCGTCGAACACGCCGCCGACGGGCCTACGGCGCGGCTGCGTTTGCAGACCGATTCCTGGGACCTCATCCTGTTGGATTGGCGGCTTCCGGGCGAAGAGGGCTTGCAGGTGTTGCAACGGTTTCGGCAAAAAGACCGCGTGACGCCGGTCCTGTTTCTCACGGCTCGCGATGCGGTATCCGAACGAGTCGCGGGACTGGACGCCGGCGCCGATGACTATCTCACCAAGCCTTTCGCCTTCGAAGAATTGTTGGCGCGCGTGCGCGCGCTGTTGCGCCGCCCCAGCCAGAGCAACGCCCTCACGCTTGAGTTCCAGGACATTCTGGTCGATCTGGAAACCCAGCGCGCCAGCCGCGGCGGCCATGCCCTTGACCTGACGGCCAAGGAGTTGTCGCTCTTGATCTTTTTCCTGCGTCACCCGCGCAAGGTGCTTTCCCGCACGAGGATTTACGAAACCGTGTGGGACGAGAATTTCGATGG
>JAANMU010000135.1_pt1 | contig 93834 bp, 87 predicted proteins | sample 7279701 | NCBI WGS metagenome assembly JAANMU01 (sample SAMN14094539, study PRJNA606508) | bioreactor metagenome | isolation source: A lab-scale SPAN reactor treating ammonium-rich wastewater day 57 | place: Ireland: Galway | collected 2017-03-13 | reverse complement strand
ACTTTTTGCAGGGGTTGCTGCTGTTTATCGGCCTCGGGATCACGATTTACTATTACATGAAGTTCAAGCGCGGCGGGTTCCAGACGGATCTGAAGAAGCGCGTGCACGAGATGGCCGAAGAGGTGCCACTGCAGACGGCCATCGACTTTGAGATCGAGAGTTTGCAGAACAAGTATATTTTTCTGGACCTGATGATCGCCGCCGCGCCGATGTCGGGGCTACTGGGCACGGTTGTGGGTCTGGTTCACGTGTTCAGCGAGCAGACGTTCGTGCAGCAGATATCGATGCAGACGATCGCCGGCGGCATGTACGTGGCGATGGTGACGACCGTTTGCGGGCTGATCGTGGCACTGATCGGCGTGATCGGGCGTCACATGCTGAACAGCGTGCTGGCACAGATGCGCGAGTCGCTGGCGGGAGGCAAGTGAGATGCGCAAAAAAGATCCGTTTGCCGAGGCGACCACGTCGCTCATTGATATTGCGTTTATCGTCATTTTGTTCCTGATCATCACGACGGTAATCGCGCCGGAGGACGTGGTTCCGCTGAAGCTGCCGAACAATTTTGACGACGGTTCGCCGTATTTACAGATTGAGAAGGAACTGATTATCCATGTGAAGCGTTCGGGCGTGGTGGAGGTATCGGGCGAGCTGCTGGCAGATTCGCTGGAAGCGGATTCGACGCTGTTTCGTTTGACGGACGCGTTCATCGAGCGTTACATCGCGGCCCAGCCGGACGGGAAGGTAATCTTGCGCGCGGACAGCGGAGCGGTATGGGATCGTCCGGTGCAGATCATGCAGGCGTGCGGCAAGCACGGCGTGCCGCTGTCGATCGCGTTGGAGCCCGCGCAACTCGCGGAGGACGTTCTGCCGTGACGGAGCGCCAAGTTCACATAGGCATACGTGCGCTGGCGTTCGTGCTGACGAGCGTGGTTCTGCTGAATCTGCCGGGAGTGCCGTTGCGCGCGCTGGCGGAGCGGTTCGACTGGCTGATGTATATCAATCTCGAAGAGATCTTAATCATGCGCGAACCGCCGAAGCCGAAACCGATTCCGATCCCGATCTCGCAGGCGAAGATTGCACCTCGGGCGACGCCTTCGCCGGTGGTTGCGCCGACGGAAGTAACTTCGAAGCCGTCGCAGATCGTGGTGGAAGAGCCGTCGCTCGAGAAGCCGGTCTTCGGGATGGTGCACGAGCTGTTCGACACGCCGCCGGAAGATCGTCCTCAGACGAAGCTGTCGCCAAACGCATCGCCGCTGCCGGATATTATCACGCAACGCGCCGATGCGGGAGAATCACGTCCGCAAGCAGCGATGCCCGCACCGATTGAGCAGAGCGGAAGGGTTTATAAGGGCGCGGGTGCGCCGAATCTTGAACCGGCAATCACGCCCGGCTATACGGGACCGAGTCTGGATTTGCCGCAGGCGACACAGCCGACGGTGGGCTTGTCGCGCGGCGACGAGCTGGCAGTTTCGAAAACTCCCGGAATTGCGCGCGGGGAAATGGATTATCAATCGTCGGTAGGCAAGCAGGCGGGACCGGGGAACAGCGAATCGATATCGCTGGGAACGGACCTGATCGGCGAGAGTGAACTTTCTGGATTGCTGGACTGGCTGCGGGCGAATCCCGGGTCATTTTCTCCGGTGCTGATGGCCTATATGGAAACGGGTGCGGGTGATCTGAAGGGAGTCACGAGCTACGGCGGCTGGGACATCTTCATTCAGTTTTCACCGGACGACGGGCAGTTGAAGATATTTCTGTCACGCGGTGATCAGGGTATTTTGCTGGCGGATTCAGACTTCAAGCGGCGGTCGCAGATGTTCGGCTTGGGCAGCGTCTCGCGGACGGGTCGGGATGTGACTTCGATCACGGCACAGCGCGAGCGTCCCACAGTACAGAATACGACCGAGTTCTATTCGGTGTTTCAAGGGTGGATGCAGAGCAAGGGGATTCAGTTGGCGGGACGATGACTGTTTCGCCAAATGGGAAGAGTAACGACCGCGGAAGGAGTTCATTGCTAAGATTGACACATCGATAGATGACTTCCTTGCGCCAGCACTGCCGAAGAATTGGATTTCGAGGAGCGAAGATGGGTGAATCAGGTATTGAACATACATGACAATGATTAGAGGAATGATGATTTTCATTTGGCTCGCGGTCTTTCTGTCGAGCACGTTCTCATTCGCGCAGGGCCAGACGCAGCAGGAGGCGGATTCGCTGGCGAAGCTGTTGTTCGGCGAGGAGAAGACCGAAGAGCAGGCGACGACGCTGTTCGAGCGCGGCAAAGAAGAGTTCAACGCAGGCGAAGGATTTCTGAAGGAAGCCAACGCGATGCGGGCGAGCGGTCAGGATACGACGTTGCGGTCGCGCGGCGGAGTGTTCGGATTGCTTGGTCAGGCGATTGGGGACACGACCAAGAGTTCGAAGGAGCTGGACACGCGCAAGCGCGCGGCGGCGGCATTCAAGAACGCGGCCAAGAATTTCGAGAAAGCGCTGGAGAAGCAACCCGCGATGAAGGAGATTCAGCTCTGGCTGGTGGCGACATACGACCGGTTGGAAAACTGGGAGAAGTCGTTGCCGCTCTATCGGGAGATACTTAACGAACGACAGGGCGAGGATAATCTGTGGTTCGCGTATGGATATGCGGCCTATCGTGCGAAGCAATACGACAAGGCTGTGACGGGATTCGATCAGGCTATGCGCATCCGCGAGCTGGTGACGGGCACGCAGGATTCGGTACCGAACAGCTATCGGTTGTATCTGGGTGAAGCATACCTGAAGACCTATCAGGACCAGAACGCGCTGAAGATGTATGCCGCGGCGATGCGCTACGCGACGCCCGAGGACTCCGCCGAGATTCAAAAGACCATTGACTGGATCAACTGGGACAGCGGCGGAATTGCGGCGGCAGAATATCGCGACGCGGCCTATCAGGCGGAGCACGAGGAGCGCTGGAACGACGCGCGCGAGGCCTATCTGGGCGGTATCGGTTCGGCACGCACGATCAAGGCGAGAGACTTTCTGACGTGGCGGCTCGCTTTGGTGACGTTCAATCATGGCAACAAGACTGAAGGGATCTCGCGGCTGGGTGAAGTGATTAACCGTCTGGGCGAGGAGTGCCCAAAGGATTACAGCGAGAGCTACGGGCGCATGCTGTATGCTTATGGACAGGAGCTTGTGGCGAACGGGGACCGGCGCGGTGCGCTCGAGTATTTTTTGAACAGCACCAAAGTCGCGTGGGAAGGTCAAGGCGGGGGGTATGTGGCGATTGCGCAGATTGCCTCGAACGATCTCGGGCAGTCCATCGAGAACGCCGAGCGTGCACTGCGCTATCCGCTGACGGCTGACCAGCGCAAGATTGCCTACGAGTTGTTAGTGAACTCCTACCGCTCGAAGGGGCAGTGGGACGAGATGAAGAAATACCAAGCCCTTTTGCAAGGGGAGACTCCGTGAAGCAAATGAGATGGTTTATCGCCGCAGGTGCGGCACTGATGATGACGATGGCTGTGTATGCCGACGTGGACTTCAAACTGGTGACGCAGCAAAGCGTCACGGACTCGCGCCAGATTCAGGTTCTGCGCGAAGAGTTGTTTCTGGGTAACGAGACTATCGAGCGGGTGTTGATCAGCGATCTGCTGAACGACGGGTTTGATCAGAATGACGCGGTGGTGCTTTATCCGACGGGGCGGGTGCTGCGGCTGGAGCCGATCAGCGAGCGGCTGGATTCGCTGCTGCGCTCATTCAGACTGCCACCGAACGTAGAGATTTATGAGAGCCGTCAGTATCACAGCGTGTTTGACTCGGTATCGATTATCAGTCGGGGCGGGAAGGCGCTGGGCTACGGCCTGCTCGGCGGCCTGCAGGAGCGGCTCGCGCGCGGCTATCGCGGGAACGAAATCGAAGGGTATTTCAAATTCAGCGGAAGCGGAGCGCAAATCAGGGTGTGGAATTTTGACTCAACGCGAGTGAGTTTCCCGCGTCCCGAACCTTCGAGCTATGATACGGTGGTGGTTTACTTGCGCGACACGGTGTACGTGCCGGAGATTGTAACGGTAGAGAAGGATCCGGTAGTGATTCGCGACACGGTATATTTGCCGAGCGAACTCTTGCGGGCGCCGCGCGGTTTGTATTATCGGGAAGCGCTCGGCATGCTGGGCGGCGGGTATTCGATGTCGAAGCGGGAATCGTCGCGTGGACATTTAGCCTTTGCTGCGGGCAACGAGTGGGAGTTTGGGGTTTGGGACCGCTGGATAGCCGGCAGGCAGGAGATCAATTCGCGGATTGGATTGCGCTTCGCCGCCGAGCTTGCGCCGTGGAAGAGCGATACACTCTCGGCGCGATTCTTGAGCACGGCGGGGGAAATCATGTATATCCCGGCGTGGGACAGGTCGCTGTTCGCGTTCGCAGGAGTCCGCACATATTTTCAGGATAATCTCTTCTGGGATCGCGTGCGAGCGGGTTGGGAAGATGATTTATATGAAGAGCCGTCTGAGCAGGAGTTGGGGCACTATGAGCTTGCGGTGAAAGCCGGACTCGACAAACTTGCACCGTACGGAGCGGCCAAGCGGATCGGTCTGTGGATGCGTGCGGCGGCCACGTGGCCGGGTTCGGACAACTCGCGCTACGTCTTCTGGCAGGATGTGCTTACGCAGAGCGGGCAGCCGAGGCGAGAAGAGTGGGAGTGGACCATGAAGTCCATCTACGACCTTGATGGCAACCTGAACATTAAGATTACAGAACAGACGCAGTTGACGGCGGGAGCAGGAATGCAAATTCTTCCCGAACTGGTTGCCAACTATCAGACGCAGGCCGGGACGGCAGGAGGAGACAACAATACGTTCAGTGCGAACGTGTTTCATCAGTCGGTTGCCTTGCGCTGGACACTGCTGAGTGCTCCGACGTATCGAATGAGAATCGAGGGCGGCGCGCGGAACAACATCTTAAGCACATCATTTGACGCACCGAAGAATGCCGAAGAACGTGCGCTGCAGGATTTGATTGAAGAGCAGTTTTTCCCATTTATGGAAGCACCGCAACTCGACGGTTCATTGCAGGTCGACATTGACATCGTACAGGTGAGTCTGGGAGTGAAGGCGTATCTGCCGGAAGGTGAGGACGCGCAGATCAGGCCGTGGGGCGGACTCTACTTCCTGTTCAAGTAGGAGAGAGACATAGACTTGAAAACGGGCGGCCCCAAAGGCCGCCCGTTTCCGTACTGTTCGATGTGAGCTTGCGAGCCTACTCATTCAGCTCGCTGGCCGCTTCTTCATCAAGAATCCAGATCAAACGGCCTTCGTGAGGATTGACCCGCGTAGCGGGAAGCCGGTGATCCAAATCCACCAGAACTTCGCGGACGCGCATAGCCTTGGCGGCTCCGGTGACGAGGAAGATAGCGGCATGCGCGCTATTGAGCACGCGCAGCGTCAACGTCAGCCGCTTCGGAATCGGATTGTTCTTTGCCTCCACGGCTTCCACCAGCGCACCGGATTCGATGGCGGACGAGTTGGGAAACAACGACGCGGTATGTCCGTCTTCGCCCATTCCGAGCAGGATAGCATCAAAGGCAACAGACTCCGGCATGAAACGACCCTTGAGCGTGCGCGCGTAGGCGTCGGCTGCTTCGGAGTTGTTTGCATGTTCACCACACATGCGAAAGACTTCACCGATTTGAACACGGCTCAAGAAGTGATCAAAGGCCAAACGGAAGTTTGACTCGGAGTGGGAAGGGTCCACGCAGCGCTCGTCGGCCCAGAAGACCTCCCACTTGTCATATTCCATCTCCTGCCTCCATTCGTCTGTGGCGAGCAGCGCAAAGAGCAGCTTGGGTGTGGAGCCGCCCGAGAGTGCAATGCGAAAGACATCGCGCGCAGCGATTGCTTCATCCTGAAGTTCTTTCAAGAGAGCCGCAGCGGCTTCCGCGACGTCGTCGGGGTATTCACAGTAGATAACTTCGGGATTCATGCGAAAAGTAACTCCGGCAGCCAGTCATGGGCCATGCGCACGCTTTTGTCCATGCGCGGATCACGGCCCCAGGCATGCAGTTCGTGAGTGAGTAAGCTGAGCATATCGGCATGCCGGATGTGTCCGACGTGCGTATGTGCGCCACAGGTAAGCGAGTAGTGTTCTCCGTTGCGGATAGCGGCGGCGGCGAAATCATGGTCAAAGAGAAACTCTATGCCGGGCGGAGCGGAAGAGCCCTCAGGGTAGAAGATGATGCGGCGATTGTCCGTGCAGTCTATCGCGGGTCGGCGACCGTGCAACGAGACACTTTGCAGCTTCCAGTCGAGGGTCGAGGCGACCCATGCCGCGACGAGCAACGCACCGCAGGTAAGTTTATCGCCTTGCGAGTGAATCCGGACTTCGCGAAGCTGCTCAGCGGGAGGGCACTCGTCAAAGAGTTCCGCGACCGCGCCGCGAAATCCTGATAGCTCGGCCCACAACAAATCGGTTACCACGCATTCCGGCGGAACGCTCTCGTACAACTCAAACCACGGCTTCAGCGTGGACGCCGGAGCAAGATGGTCGGCAGCGCAGGTGATGACCCGTTCACATGTTCTGGCCAGCGCGCGCAGCAGCGGATGAGCGAGCGGCAGTGAATCATGCCAGACGACGGCGGTGGCCAGACTGCCTAAGGAGAGTGAGTGAATAAGTGACAGCGTGCGCAGTTCAGATTCGCCGTCAATTTCAAGCATGATGGCTTCGGAACAGATTTGACGATTTTCGCCCTCGAGTTTACGGCAGTGTGCCGTCACCCAGGCGCGCTGAGCGGCAGGGGCGGTTTCGTTGAGCACGACGAGAATCGTGCGAGTGGGATGGACGAGTGCGAGTTCCGGAATCAACTCGCGCGCGGAGTCTTGAGCATCATGCCTGCAAATCAGGACAAGGTTGAACGCAGTTGCGCGTGTCAACAGCTGATTTTCGGACTCCGCATTTCGCCACAGTGTTTCAAGCTCCTGCTCGATTTTGGAGACATCAACTTCCTGCGGCGGAGCCAGCGGTGCTAAACTATGGTCGGGACTCACAGCTTTCTCCAGCGATGATTCTCGGCCGCGAGCAGGACGTCGGCTTCTGTTGGTCCCCAAGAACCTGCCACATACTGCGGCAAGGACTCTGAGGTGTCTTTGGCCCATGCGTCCAGCACGGGCTGCACAATGCGCCAGCCTTCTTCGACGGAATCACGCCTTGCAAACAGCGTTTGGTCGCCCACCATCGCGTCCAGCAGGAGCCGCTCGTAGGCATCTGAAAGGCGTTCGCCGAACGACGTTCCATAGCGAAAGTCCATTTCGACGGGCCGCACGTGCAGCGCATGTCCGGGGAGTTTGGCTTCAAACTTCAAGCTGATGCCTTCGTTGGGCTGAATACGGATGGCCAGCACGTTTTGTTCAAGACGGTCGACAGGGGATTGCGAGAATACCATGAGCGGCACTTTGCGAAAGACGATTGCCACTTCGGTGACGCGCTTTGCCAATCGTTTTCCGGTCCGCAGATAGAACGGCACTCCACTCCAGCGCCAGTTGTCAATGTAGAGCTTCAATGCGGCATAGGTATCGGTGCGGGAGGTGGATTTGACTCCCTTTTCATCGAGATACCCCGGCACGGCTTTTCCGGCGACAGCGCCGGCAGCGTATTGCGCACGCACAGCGACATTGGCGACATCCTGCTGAGTGATTGGCCGCACGGCTTCAAGCACTTTGCGCTTCTCGTCGCGGATAGCCTCAGCAGCCAAACTCGCGGGTCGCTCCATGGCAACCATCGAAAGAATTTGCAGCAGGTGATTTTGGATCATATCGCGCAGCGCACCGGACTCTTCGTAGTATTCCGCGCGTTCTTCGACTCCCAGCGCTTCTGCGGCGGTAATTTGAACGTGGTCTACGTAGCGCAGGTTCCAGATCGGTTCAAAGAGCGTATTGGCGAGTCGCAGCACCAGAATATTCTGAACCGTTTCTTTGCCGAGATAGTGGTCGATGCGGTAGATTTGCTCTTCACGAAAAACTTGGGCGGCGGCTTCATTCAAGTCCCGAGCACTTTCCAAATCGCGGCCGAAGGGTTTCTCGATGATGATTCTGCTCCACGCACCGTGTTCCGGATTGGAAATGCCGACGGCACCCAGCTTGGCAATCGTGGGCTGATAACCCGTGGGGGGGATGGAGAGGTAGATGAGATGATTGTGCGGTCCGCCCGCGCCGGCCATTTCCCCTAAGCGCCAGCGCAGCTTGTCGAAACGTCCGTCGTCGCCTGCATCGGAAACCACAAAGATGCGCTCGGCGAATTTTCGCGCGAACTCTTCATCCGGAATGGAATGAGGCGCGAGCGTGCGTGCATTATCGATCACCGTCTGGCGGAAAGCGGACTCGTCAAGGTCGCCGCGCGAAACACACAAGAACTGCGTTTGCTCGGAAATCCGGCCTTCGCGCACAAGATGCGCCAGCGAAGGAAAGAGTTTTCGCTGCGCGAGGTCGCCTGTCGCGCCGAAAATGATGAGGACGCACGGGTCGGCGGGACGTTCACTGAGCATCCCGCTGCGGAAAGGATTGGGATCGCTCATTGATCTGTCTTTATCGCGTGACCGCCAAACTGATTACGCAGCGCGGCAAGCAGGCGCAGCCCGAAGCCCTGCTCATCGCGCGAGGCGAATCTGGCAAACAGCGCGGCGGCAATTGTGGGTGCCGGCACGGCGTAGTCCACACATTCGTGTACCGTCCAGCGTCCCTCGCCTGAATCGGCGACCCACGGCTTGACCTTGTCGAGTTTGGGATCATCCTGCAAGGCGCGCGTTGCAAGTTCCAGCAGCCAAGAACGCACCACGCTGCCATTCTCCCAGAGCGCGGAAATCGCGGGCAGGTTCAAGTCGAAGGGTCCGCGATGCATGAGTTCGAAGCCTTCAGCGTAAGCCTGCATCATGGCGTATTCCACGCCGTTGTGCACCATCTTCACGAAGTGTCCTGAGCCGGTCGGACCGCAATGCAGGTAACCATTTTCCGGTGCAAGAGTTCTTAGTGCGGGTTCAAGCAGTTTAAAGGCATCTTCACTTCCGCCGACCATCAGACAGTAGCCGACCTGCAATCCCCACACACCGCCGGAAGTGCCCGCATCCACGAAGTGTATGCCGCTGGAAGCAAGGTCAGCGCCGCGCCGCATGGAATCCCGAAAATTGGAGTTACCTCCATCCACGATGACATCGCCGCGACTCAGCAGTGGCTTCAACATAGAGATAGTATCATCGACCGGAGGTCCCGCCGGAATCATCAACCAGACCACTTTTCTGCCATCAAGTTTTGCCACAACATCGGCAACGCTTGCGGCACCAACAGCTCCTTTGGCAACTGCAGCAGCAACTGGTTCTGGCGACCGATTTGTGACCACACACTGATGACCGCCGCGTAACAGCCGCTCGACCATATTTGCGCCCATTTTGCCCAGTCCGACAAACCCGAGTTTCATATTAATCCTATAAATTATAAACGTTTGTGCGTCGATACGCCGCAAATCACGTAAGACTCTCAGACAAGACAATTAACCAATTTTCTATTGGGATTGCAATTTAACTAAGCACTGTCCTTGAGATTCTGCGCTGTAACATGTATTATGAACTAATATGTGGCAAAAGCGATTCAGACAGCTTGGGGAGAGGTCGTGCTGAGGGCTGACGCACAGCGTTCGCGCTGGATTTGGCTAATCGCATTATTGGGATTCGCGCTTCGAATCTACGGTCTAGGTGACGAAAGCTTTTGGCTTGACGAAGTCACGACGGCCAACCGCGTGTATGAGCCGCTCGGGCAACTTTTGTTCGGGTGGGACTCGGAGACGCAGGGGCCGCTTTACTACGTGTTCATCAAAGGCTGGGGGTTACTGTTCGGCAACGGGGAGTGGACATTGCGGTTCTGGTCGGTGATATTCGGAACACTGACCATTCCTGCGGTCTATTATCTTGGACGGCACTTGTTCAGCGGCACAGGGGCAATGCTGGCGGCGTTGTTCACGGCGGTGCATCCGTTTGCCATCCACTACTCACAGGAAGCTCGGCCTTACGCACTCTTCCTGCTGCTGGCGACGGTTTCCTTTTATTTGGTGATGAAACTGCTTCGGCAGTTTCGTTGGCCTGTCGCGTGGTCTTACCTGCTGATCACGAGTGCCGCGTTTTACACCCATGCGTTCGGTGCCTTTCTGATTCTCAGCCACGTCCTCATGTTTCTGTGGTTTAGACGGGCTGATCGATTCCGGGGTGCGGCACGTTATCCCCGCCCGTTCTTTTACACGTTATTGCTGCTGTCGCTGTTTTGCCTGCCGGAGCTTGCCCAGAATGTGCTGGCAGCCTTGTCTAAATTGAATGGCACCAGTCCTGCCGGCTGGATTCCAAAGCCCACGGTATTGGATTTGTTCAAGCTGCCGGCGGAATATTTCATGGATACCCGTGTCGGTTACGTTATTCTGCCGATTGTGTTTCTGCTGGCAGCATTCAGAGCGTTAAGCGAGCCGCAGTTACGATTTGGTATTCAATGGCTTGTGCTCATGGCCATCAGTTTCTGGGTGTTGCCGTGGTTAATCTCGGTCACGGTTACGCCGCTTTTTGTACTCCGCTACGCGTCGCCGGGATTGCTGATTATTCTGTGTCTGATGGCTACGGCTTCCGCGAGTCTGCAAGCGCTGCCGCGCAGGATGTTTGTGGTGGCATTGCTGGTCTTGATGATGTCGCCGCTTTTGAATTACTACAATAAGGTAGACAAAGATCCATGGCGGCAGACGGCGGAGCACCTGAGTGCCCGCGTAAAACCCGGCGACGTTGTGCTAACCTATCCCGGTTTTACGACCGCCGCCTGTCTGTTCTACCTGCAGGAGTCGGTGAAGAGTCAAGTTCTTCGTTTCGACGATCTGCCAACGTTTGCCAAAGCTCTATCCGGCGCGGAACGCATCTGGCAGGTGGAGTCTTATGACGTTAAGAGACCGCGCGACATTTCACAATTGGAATACCTGAAACGCTGGAGCACCGAAATCCGGCGGGTCGGGATGAACGACATACTGCCGATGAACCCGCATCGATTCTGGAGCGCACCGATTAAGATCACGCTTAGTGCGCACAACAGGCCTGTCTTCGGGCCTCCTCTTCCACTCACTCCCAATTCATGACTTTCTCGATTGGCTTGTATGCTGCGATCGTGCTGCTCACGCTCGCCGCATTGATACTATTGGGTTACAAACCGCGCGCGGAAATAAACGCGGTGTTTGATAAGTACCTGCGGACACCGGCGTTGCGCCGCACCGTCACGGCGTGGTTTTTCGTCATGGCGTTGGTCTTTCTGTTTGTGCAGGGGCTGCGAATCCCGTTCGTCAAGTATGTGATGACCAAAGTTGCAGAGACAGCGACGCTTAACGCAACAGGCTGGGAGCCGGTCCACGCAATCGGCATGCTGCTGCTGCTCACATGCGAACTATTGATTCTCTCGCATTGGATGATCTACATTTACTACTGCTGGCGTGCGACGCATCACTATAAGCTGCCGCAAATTCTGCCTCTGGGCGAGACCCCTCCGGAAGTCTTAGTGCTGGTCGTATGCTGTGACGAAGACCCGGAGATTCTTGAACGCAGCGTTTCCACGGTTACGAAGCTTGACTATCCGAATTACCGGGCCGTTCTAGTGGAGAACTCGCGCTCGCCGGAGAAGAAGGTCATTTGTACTGAAGTGGCGGAACGTTACGGAATGCAGGTGCATCATGTAACGAATCGCGGTCACAAGGCAGGCGCGATGAATGACGCATTGCCCGCTCTGAAGGAGGAGGCGAAGTATTTGTGCGTCATTGACGTGGACCACGCGGTCGTTCCCGAGATGCTGCGGGAATTGGTTCCGCTGTTGGAGGCAGACGCCAAGCTCGCGTTCGTGCAGACTCCGCAGCTATACGCGAACGCCGAGCGGACATGGACGACGCGGGCGGCGGCAATGCAGGAAATGCTATTGTATGACTCTGTAATGGAAGCCAAGGGCGCGAGCGAGAAGGCGCTCTGCTGCGGCTCCAACTATGTGATGCGTCTGCAGGCACTCGAGAGTGTCGGAGGATGGGACGAACGCTCGGTGTCCGAGGACTTGCTAACGTCGTTCTGGCTGCACGCGAAGGGCTGGACATCGCTCTACTTCCGCAAGACATTCGCTGTCGGGATGGGTCCGGTAACGGTTTACGGCTATTGGAAGCAGCAGCGTCGTTGGGCTATGGGCAATACGTCGGTGGCAAAAATCGTTGGGCGCGCGATGTGGGGCCGCAACCGTGTGCCTTTCAGACTGGGCATAGATTATCTGTGGTCGTCCGGTTACTATATCATCACGCTTGCGCTTGCGTATCTTGCCACCGTGCCGATGCTGCTGTTGTTGTTTGTCCGGTTTGGCGCGGGAGGTGCGGACTGGTATTTACAGCAAACCATGCGGCCGATTGATTACGTTTACGTCTCGGTCTATCCGCTGTATGTCGCTGTCGCGCTGTTTCCCTACGTGCACATGCGGCTGCGCGGCTACTCGCTGCGCAATTTGGTGCTGCTTCAGGGGCTGCTTGCCAACACGATTCCGGTGTATGTCGCTTCGGTGATCAAGGGTCTATGGAAGGATCTGCGCATTTTCGAAATTGCTCCGAAGAAGGCGATGAACATACACCGGGCCTTCTGGAAGACGCCGCAATCTTACATCTTCGCAGCACTGATTGCCGCAGGCGGCTTGCTGTTTCACATGGCCCGTACGGAGTCCGTTGCTCTTTTTGTGTACATTTTGCTGTTCTGGACATTTATGTACACGCTTTCGTTTGCGCACTTTTTTATATTCACAATTGAGAGCCGCCGAGTCGTGCAACAGGAATTGCGCGAGGCCGATGAGCAGTTGAAACATGTCCAAGCGCAGCGCGCGAAGAGCTGAGTCTCCGCAGCAACAGCCGGAACCGAAAGAGAGAGTCCCGGGCGGCAGCGCAATCGCAGCCGGACTCTGGTGGCTGAGTGCTGCGACGCTCGCGCTGTCGATTGCCGGCATAATGGCACCTGAACAGAGGCTATGGGCGGTGCATCAGTTCGCATTTCTCGAACTTGTCGTGGTAATTCCCATTCTGCTCGTGGCGGGACTCCTGCTGACACCTGCCGGAGTGAGACTTGCAGACATACTGCTCTCGAGAATTCCGAAGTATCCTGCCATTGGTTGGGCGGGTGCCGCTTTTGCCATCTTTATGCTGTTCAGCGTTTATGGCTCTTTGCTGGGTGACGGGCAGCTTTCGATTACGCGGCTTGCACATGTTGGAGATATGCTGGAGTCCGGCAAATCCATTCCACGTGGGAGATTCCTGTCGCAGAAAGAGCCGGGCACGATGATCCTGCATGAAGGCGCATTCCGCGTGGCAATGAAGGTCGCAGGACCGGACATGCACGTAGCGCCGGGCATCGGGGGACAGCAGGCACGCGTCGAGCGGCAGTTAATCTATCGCGGGTTGGCGCAATGGAGCTATCGGATTCTCTCTGCGCTGGCCGGCGCGCTGCTCGTGCTGCTGCTGCTCCGATTCATCCGCACACGGGAAGATGTTGATCCAACGCTCTTCTGGGCAGTAATACTCAGCAGCGGAGCTTGGCTGACATTCTTCGGGTATGTCGAGAATTACGCGTGGGTGACGCTCTGCATACTGTCATTCCTGATTGCAGGACTCAAGGCCGCAGAACCGCCGCGCAAAATTCCGATTTTACCGATTGCTCTCTTCGTCCTGGCCTGTGCGATGCACTTCATGGCCATCACTCTGCTTCCTGCCTTGATTTACCTGCTTTGGACATTGCACTTTGAGCCGCGTGATCGGGAGCGGAGCGACTCCGCTGCTCCATTGCGGCGCGGAAAACTGCTGATTGCGGGATGTGCCGCGCTCGGTTTGGCCGGCTACGTATTTGTGAAGGGGTGGAAAGGCTGGGTGTCCGTGATTCCGCTATTGCCGCAGTGGGTAAAGGACGGTTACGCATTGCTCTCGTGGAAGCACGGTGCGGACTTGCTTAATCTACTGTTGTGGGCTGGCTCTGCAGCGTTGCTTGTACTATTGCTGACCAAGCGTGTCGGCAGCGAACTTCGCGCAAGAAATCAAGAGATGTTTCTCCTCATCGCGGCAGGTGCCAGCGCGTTTTTTGCATGCGTATTCAGCCCGAACCTCGGCATGGCGCGAGACTGGGACATTGTGACGACCGCGTTGTGGCCGCTGTTGTTCTGGGGGGCATTTCGCCTGTCCCGTCTCGATTTTTCGGAAGCACTACGTGCGAAGCTGCGGGCACGGTGTCTTGCACTGACGATTCTGATATTAGTTCCCGCCGTACTGGTACAAACCGGCGAAGCAAGCACTATCGAACGCTTCCGGACGCTTCTGAGACTGGACCGCTCCCGTTCCGCGTACGGCTGGGAAAATCTGGCGTTGTATTACCAGCGCACAGGGGAACTGCAGAAGCGGATTGAGGCGTGGAGAGAAGCTGTGGCCGTTGAGCGAAATCCACGCTATCTGTTCAATCTTGCTGAAGCGCTCCGGCTAAATGAGCAGATAAGTGAAGCGGACACTCTTGCGATCACCGCAGCCAGCCTGAAGACGGACTTTGTTCCCAATCTGTTCTTTTACGCGGCGGCGCAAGCAAAAGCGGGCCGCTACGACCGCGCAAAAGTCTTAGTGGATACTGCGCTGGTTTTGAAGCCGGACGTACAGTACGGCAAAGGGATGCAGACTTGGGTGAATCGTCTCGTCTTTGCGGACTCGATTGCCGCAAGCGGTGATACGACGCTGGCGCTGGAGTATGTCAGTGAGTTCATGCGGGCGGACACCTCCAATACTTTCTGGATAGAGTACGCACAGCGGCTGAGAAAGTAGTGCAGCAATAAAGTAGGTGAGCAAAGCGCCCTTCCCGTCTGGGAAGGGCGCTCGCTGTTTGAGTGCCGAAGTCTACTTACTTCAGCAGCATCATCTTACGGACGGCCGTGAATTCACCGGCCTTCAATTGATAGAAGTAGAGTCCTGCGGAGAGATTGTCCGCGCCGAAGGACACATCATGTGTGCCCGCGCCGAGGGTTCCGGTCATCAGCGTGGCCACTTGACGGCCCAGCGCATCAAACACAACTATGGAGACCTCCGCGGCATCGGGCAGCGAAAAGCTGATTGTTGTGCTGGGGTTAAAGGGATTTGGGTAGTTTTGCAGCAGTGCAAACTCCGCGGGCATAGCTGTCGGAGCACCGGCTTCGACCGTCACCGTCTGTGCCAGCGTGCGGCGCGAGCCGTCCAGTGCGACTTCAATGAGTCGATACACATACGTCTCGCCTGCGGAAACTTGCGTGTCCACGAATCGATACGAATGACCGATCGGGCTGTCTCCCAGACCATGCACACCGCCGATGATTCCGTTTCCACTATTTGCTGAGCGTTCAATCTCAAAGCGCTCCACGTTGCTCTCGGATGCCGTCGTCCAGAACAGCTCAATCGTTCCGTTGCGGGCAACACCGCTGAACGATGCGAGTTCAACGGGTAGACCGAAGTCGCAATCACCGGTCACCAAATTGCCGTGGTTCTGCGTGCCGTCGACAAAGTTCTCGTTTATGTCGGTAATCACGTCATTCAGATCGGAGATTGATGTGCCGAACGGCAAGCCGGAGACATCGCCGCCGAGCACATCGTTCGCCAGGGCAAACAGTTCTTGAACGGTCATACCGGCGAACGGATTGTCATCCAATTGGTAGGCGCTCAGATAGTAAAGCGCGCCGAGGTTACAGAATCCGGTGACTCCCTCATTGGAGAAGCCGAGCGATACGGCCAGCGCCGTCACCTGTCCGGCAAACACACCAGCGGAGGTGGACGTGGGATTGTTATAGTTCTGGGTCAGAACTCCGCCTGTACCTCCTGCGGGCAGGAAGTTACGGACAGCGGCAGAAGTCGTAAACAAGATTGTATAGTCACCACCCACCGTCAATCCGTTGGGAAATACAGCCGCGAAATTCGCATCGCGCAGACATCCCGGATTGTTGCCGTTGCAGTTACCACCCCAGCCACCTTGGGTCTGAGTGCGGCACCCTTCCGGCATACAGGGATCTCCGATCTGCGAGTGTGCAAGCGAAGCTGCGGCCAACATTACCATCAAAATAATCCGAAACATCATCATTGTGCTCCTTTGCGCTATTTCAACTCTTCGCATTCATCCAATGAACTTCGCAACAAGATAACGCGCAACTTTGGTCAGCAGCAATCATTGTGACGGGTATGCTGTATTTTTTTGATGCTTGATGTATGATTAGGATAGCGCATAGCAATGACAAGTTTCTTTATAAGTCACAAATTCTGTCAATACAGTTGTTCACGCTTGACGGCCAGCCAGAATGTTCGAAATCGAAGTGCGAAAGGTTATCAATCGAGCGGGAAGAAGAACTGTCTGTTGGAGGAAAAGAGAGGAGTATGTTGCATTTTGCGACGCAAAAAGCCCCCGCCGAAGCAGGGGCTAATTGAGTGCATCCGGCTGGGAGGTAACCGGATGACAGGGAGAAATCTCTCATGCGTTGCAAAGCCGCAACGGGCTAAATATACGCTCGGAATTTGCTGTCCGCAAGTTCTTGCTTGGTGCGAAGCTGAGTGATTCTTGTCATTAATGGATGATTTCGCACACTTTGATTAAGCCGAGTGAAACGCCGAGAGGCACAGAGGGTCAGTGTTGCTAAATTGTCCCAGTAGCTTAGACAAAGAAACGGCGGCTCTTTCGAGCCGCCGTTAGTCAACTGCTAAATCCGACAGGATTGAGAATCCTGCTTGGGATCTCCTTGCCGTTACTTCATCAACACGAGCTTTTGAGTCGATGTGAAGCTACCCGCGCGGAACTGCGCAAAGTAGAGACCTGAAGGCAGGTTATAAGCCGTGAAATACACCGTGTGCATTCCGGCGACCACTTGACCGTCGATCAACGTCGCAACTTCCTGACCGAGCGAATTGAAGATCTTCATCGTGGCATTCGTCGTATTCGGCACGCTGAAGCTGATCTGTGTGCTCGGGTTGAACGGATTCGGGTAAGCGGCGCCGACGCTGAATTCGCTCGGGACGCTGCCCGGCGCATCGTCCGCCGAGGTTCCGGCATGCGTGACGTGAATCGTGAAGTTATTGATCGTGCCAACGTCCGCCTGCTCATTGTCCACTGCGCGCAGTCCCCACGTACCCATGGTCGTGAAACCGTCAAACGCACTCAGCTGCTGGAAAGGACGGAAGCTGCCCGTATACGGCGCGCCGCTGCTGTTGTACGCGAAGGGGTTGGCGGCTTCGTCGTCAAAGCGGGTGTTCGTCATGTTCGCTCCCGGGGGAAAATCGGTCGGATCTTCGGCAAGCTGCACGGAATCGGCCCACGGGGCGACAAGGTAGAGATCGAGGTCAGAGACCCACGTGTGCGTGATGTTTACCGTCACATCCACATCTTCGATCAGCACGTCGTCATTGATAACCAGCGTCTTGACTGCGCCGGCAGGATTCTGATCGGGGATGTTCACGACACCGCCGGTTGACGCGTAGTCGGTGACGACGAGATTGAGGAAGATCATTTCGACATCCACGACTGTGGTGCCGTCTTCGGTCACATCAACGCCGGTCACTGTTTCCGGCTCATAGCCCATCTTCGTGAAGTTCATGGTGTACGTGCCGACCGGAACATCCACGAACGTGTACTGTCCGCTGGCATCTGTCGTGGTCGTGGCGCCGCCTTGAATGGCAACCGTGACGTTCTGAATCGGGGTGCCGGCACCAAACTCGGTGACCGTGCCTACGATCGAACCCTGCGGACCGGCTTCACCGGCTTCCAACAACACGTCGTCAATCTTCAGCACGAACTCGTCTATTGAGTTGTAGTGAATCGCAACATAGAACGGCGCACCCGCATACTGCGAAAGGTCATAGGTATACTGCTGCCACGTTGTCGGAACGTTCGTGTACGTGCCGAGCGTGACCGTGAAGTTGGCCGGCTGATTGCCGGTTGTGGACAGCTTTACTGCGAAGCTCTCGAGGTAGTTCGGGTCCTGCGAAGCGGCCCAGAACGAGAACATGATCTGCCCGCCGAGATTCTGCTGCGGGAGAATCAGCCAGTCATTATTCGGCAGAGCCGCGTCATTGTAGTGGCACATCGCGACTTTTGCGCCGCCGTGTGCGTTCGCGCCATAGTTGAACGCCTGCCACGTGGAGTTCCGGTTGAACTGCGCACAGAAGCCATTGTCCACGCTGACCTGCGTCCAGCCTACGGGCAATGCGCCGTCGGCAACCGCTTCAAAGTCTTCACTGATGATGACTTCGTCAAGTGTTCCGCGCACATGACGCGGCATTTCCATAGCAGAGCGTTGCTCGCTCAGATTGATTGAGCCGACGCCATACTTCGTGTCGAGTGAGACCTGCGGCCCTTTCGCGCCGTTTGCCCACAACGCGCCGACTAGCGTAAGGCACATAGCCAGCACAAAAAGTTTTGCAAGATTTCTCATGCGTTCCTCTCCTATTGGTTTGCTCCCACCCGTCCGGGGAATCGGGGTTGGGAAAAAAAGAATGAAAAATGAAAATATGAAATCAACAATATGGGATCTGCAAATAGATTTGCGCGTAAGTCGTCGGACAGGCGCCTGTCAAAACATACAGATTACTTCAACAGAATGAGTTTTTGCGTTTGCGAAAGTTCGGTCGAATAGGCGCGCACGAAGTAGACGCCGCTCGCCTGCGTTATCGGCTGCCAGTAGAAATGGTGTGAACCGGCATTCAGTGTTCCGCTGTGCAGCGTCTCAACCAGACGGCCAGAAATGTCAAAGACCTGTAACGCGATGTCTTGAGTGCGGGTGACGTCAAGCATCAGATTTGCTGTCGGGTTGAACGGATTCGGATAAGCCGGATGCAGTTTGAACTGCTCCGGAACGCCATTCCCGCGGTGGTCGTCCGCCGCCAGTGGAAACTCGAAGTGCAGAATGTAGCTGTGCAGCGTGCCGAGGTCGTCCGGACCGAAATCTTCCACATGCAGGCTCCACGACCCTGCCGCCTGTTGTGTGTCAAATCTTGAAAGCGGCGAATAAGGACGATAGCTGCCGTTGAACGGCCCCGTTCCCGCGTTGATGGAAATGGCCGCCTCGTCATCATACCGGCAATTGGCCATGTTCGCGCCCAGACTCGGAGAGATCGGCGGATTAAACAGGGTGACCGTATCGCCACTGGGAGCAGCCAGTGAAATCGTCAAATCCGCAATGTAGGTGTGCGTGATGTTGACAGTGACGTCCACATCACGAATCGTCTGCGCTGCATCCACCACTATCTCGGCTTCCGCGCGACCCAAACCGAAGTCGGGAATCGGAACCGACGCGCCGGTGTAAGGGAAGTCGCTGAACGAGACTTGCGGCATCAGTTCGGCGTTCTGCGTTGTCGTCTCGCCTTCGGAGACTGCGACTCCGTCCACAGTAAGAGAGTCGTAGTTGTTCGCCGCGAAGATAACGCGGTAGATTCCTTCGGGAACCCTCGTGAAGCGATAGACCCCGACGTTGTTCGTCGTAGTGCGTCCCAAGGTGTCGGCAAGTTCGGAACTCACGACGGTAACCGATGCGCCAACGACCGGAGTTCCAACGATGGCGTTGCTGACCATGCCTTGCAGCTGCACAACGCCGTTAATTTCTATTCGGAAATCATCGAGCGTTCCGGAATCACGCAAGAACTGGTCGCGCACACGGAGCCGCCAGCGGCCAATCGCATCCTGACCATCGAACCGATTGAGCGTGCTGACCGAATCGATAGGTCGAAATGCGCCAGTAAAGGGCGGTGCACCGTCGTAGATGCTCTGTCCCGCGTCCTGGTCAAACCAACAATCGGTCATGTTTTCGATATCCGCGCCCGGAAAGAGGTCAAGCAGGATGACTCTTACGAACGTGTCGATCTGCACATAACGGAACGTCGTATCGCGCACCCAGACCGAGTCCTGTTCGTTGAATGTCGAGTCAATATCTTCGATCAGCGTGTCGATAATCGTGGTGTCCCGTTCGAGTGTGATTCGCAGATCGCGCACCCACGTGTGCGTCAGCGACACTCCGACATCGATATCTTCGATGATAATGGACTGCTCGATGTCAATGATCGCGACGGCTTGACCCAAATCGGGAATCGGCACCGGAGTGCTGGTTGAAACAAACACGTCATCCAGCGAGCGCGCCGGAACACGCACGGGTCCCCTCGGAGCTACCGTACGGTCGTAATGCTTCTGCGGCTCACTTGCGGGATAAGCGGCAAGCCAGCTCGCACAGAGCAGAACGAACAGGAGTACGAAGAGCTTAGTCTTTGGTAAGGTCAATCGAATACTGGACACGGCCGGTCGAATCGGCGCGGTAATAGTCAAAGAGGTACTGAGCGACCATGTTCATGTTTTCGACGGTGCAGTCCATTCGAGTGTACTTCTGCTGCTTGCACCAGCGAATCGCATGGTCGAAAAGTTGTCGGCCGAAGCCCTTTTCCCGCTGACTAGGCCTGATGAACAGGTCCAGCAGGTTGGGAATGCGTTCGGCTTCCAACGTTGAGGGAGTCAGATAGATAAGCAAGAACCCGACGGGTATTCCGCTGGATGTCTTCCCCAAAAAGATAGTGCCAAGACGGTCGTTCTCAAGAATCTCCTTTAGATACGATTCATTGATGTCATCCGGCAATGCCTCGAATTCTTCGCCTTCTCCCTGATACTCGGCGACCAGCTCGAGGAGCTGTGTGAGGTCCGCAGTCGTTGCGGTGCTAACAATCATCAGTTTGGTGAATGAAAAGGTAAAAGTGCCTGAATGTTCGTCACTCCCAGTCTCCTGCGCGGCCGGTGCCGCTGGAAGGAGAAGAACCACAAATATACACAGCGAACATTATGCCAACTTACGGTAAATTTAGCAATTATGCCAGATCTTGGTTAATTGCTGTTTTCCAATAAGATAGCCTGTCCTTGCCCCACTCCGACACAGAGGGAGGCGATTCCCCACCTCGTTCCGGCATCCCGCATGGAGCGTGCAAGGGTGCCTAAAATGCGCGCACCGGACATTCCGAGGGGGTGGCCGATGGCAATGGCACCTCCCTTGGGGTTCACGCGGTCAATGGGGGGATCGAGTTCTGCCAGCACGGCCAGCACCTGCACGGCGAACGCCTCATTGACTTCCCAGAGACCAATTTCAAAACGTGTGAGGCCCGTTCGCTTGAGCAGTTTTTCGACGGCGTTGACCGGCCCGATGCCCATAATTCGCGGATCAACGCCCGCCGATGCCGTTCCGGCAATCCGAGCGAGCGGTTTCAACTTGCGCTCCTTGACAAACTGCTCGGAACAAATCAACAGTGCGGCTGCGCCATCGTTCAGCGAGGAGGAATTTCCCGCCGTAACCGTCCCGCCTTTACGGAAGGCCGGCTTCAGAGCGGCAAGTTTTTCCAGAGTTGTGTCACCTCGGGGGCCTTCATCGCGGTCGACAAGCACTGCCTCGCCCTTCTTCTGCGGAAGTTCTACGGGAATGATTTCCTCTTTGAACAACCCGCGCTCGTGAGCTATGACGGACTTTTGATGTGACTCCAGCGCGAATTGATCCTGAAGTTCGCGCGAGATGTTCCATTTTTCATAGATATTCTCTGCGGTCTCGCCCATAGACTCGAGCGGAAACAGCTCTTTCATCCGCGGATTGGGATAACGCCAGCCAAGGGTGGTGTCCCATGCCGTCAGATTGCCGAAGGAAAAACCGTTCTCGAGCTTGGGCACACTGAACGGCGCGCGGGTCATGGACTCCACGCCGCCTGCAATGTAACAATGTCCCTCACCTGATGCAATGGCTCGATAGGCACAAGCTGCGGCTTCCATGCCGGAGGCGCAGAGGCGATTGACGGTCACGGCGGGGACGGAGTCTGGAAATCCGGCCAACAGCACGGCCATGCGAGCGACGTTGCGGTTGTCCTCGCCGGCCTGATTCGCGCAGCCCATATAGACTTCGTCTACAAGGCTGGGGTCAACGCCGGTGCGTTCGACGAGTTTCTTCAGAACGAGTGCCGCCATGTCGTCGGGCCGCACCGATTTCAAGATACCGTTATGTTTGCCCACCGGTGTACGAAGAGCATCAACGAGGAATACTTGGGTCATACAGAATATCTAAGAGGGTGAATTTGAATGAATGGTGTAACTCGTCTACGACTTGCCGTCTGCCTTCTGAAACGCCTTGGTGGCCGCAGCAACCGTACCCGCAAGATCGGCGAGGTTTGTAGGAATAATCATGGTATTGTTCGTCTTTGCAAGGTTGCCGAACTCTGCCACATACTGCTCGGCGACGCGCAAATTCAACGCGTCCATGCCACCCGGCGCCTGCAGTGCTTGAGCGACTTCGCGAAGTCCGTTGGCCGTTGCTTTGGCGACCAGCTCGATTTGCTGCGCGCGGCCCAAGGCTTCATTGATTAGCTTGGCCTTCTCGCCCTCGGACTCATTGATGAGCTTCATGCGGATTCCCTCTGAAACCGCAATGGCTTCCTGCCTGTTTCCTTCGGCGATGTTGATTGTTGACTGGCGCTCGCCTTCAGATTTCGCAATCGTTGCGCGCTTTTCGCGCTCTGCCCGCATCTGCTTTTCCATCGCATCTTGAATGGGCGCAGGTAAACGAATGTCCTTTATCTCATAGCGGGTTACCTTAATTCCCCACGGTTCGGCCGCCTTGTCCAGAGCATCTACCACTCCCGCGTTAATCGATTCACGTTCCTCGAACGTCCTGTCAAGTTCCAGTTTTCCGATTAGACTGCGGAGCGTCGTCTGCGCAAGCTGCTGCGTTGCGTAACCGTAGTTGTTGATTCCGTACGAAGCCTTAACCGGATCCACGACCTGTAGATACAGGATTCCGTCAACCGCCACGACTACGTTGTCGCGGGTTATGCAGTTCTGTTCCGGAACGTCCAGCGCCACTTCTTTCAGACTGTGGCGATAGCGAATGACGTCCACAAACGGAACCAGGATGTGAAATCCTGCTTCAAGAGTTTGCGCGTACTTCCCCAGCCGCTCAACGATAAAGGCACTCCGCTGCGGCACGACCACCGCAGTCTTAATGACCAAAATTAACGCCAAGAGGGCGATGCTTCCGAACACAATTAATAACGCCATGTTTGCTTCGACGAATGTCGCGCCAAGTACGTAAGATGATATCATTTCTAACTCCTACACGCGCTCAACGCGCAAGGTTAAGTTCTCCCTGCCCACGATCCTCACCGATGCCCCTTTTTCAATCACTTCGCTCGCCGCAGCATGCCATTGTACGCCGCGAAACTCGATTTTCCCGCCTTCTCTCTTTGGGTCAATCTCTTCGCAGACGGTTGCAAGCCTGCCGATGAACTCCCGTTCTTCGTTTTCCAATCCTTCGCCCGATTTGCGGCCTTTGAATGTCCGGACCACGTACTTTCTCAACAGCAGCAATGAAAGTAACGATGCCGCCGTAAAGACCGCCAGCGATGCCGCAAGTGAATCAATAACCCCGGCCCATAACAGCGCCGCCGCCAGCCAGGCGCCTATGCCAAAGAACAGCAACACCACACCGGGTAACATCAACTCTCCCAAAACGAACGCCAGACCCAAGAGAAACCAAAGTAACGGAGCATACTCGCTCATACAAGCCTCCCTTTATTTTTGCAGTCGGAAACTATTCTACCTCGGCAGCCTGGGCACGTCGTCTTTGAAGAGGACAACTTCGAGCAGATAGTCTTGCTTGTGTTTCAGAAAGTCTGCCATGCGGCGGCGGCCAAGCTTGATGCCTTCGCGCACCGCCTCGCGCGTGAAACTGCGGGCGGAAGTGGAGAATTCTCCCATTTCGGATTTTGACGGACCGATGACGTATGTGTCAATCACTGCGTAGCGGCGATGCAGATCGGCGAACTGCTCGCAAACTTTTCGGTCGGAGGAGCGCGAAGCGAGGTCAAATTTCGCGGCAAGCTCGTTAATAAAAGCCGCACGTTCATAGTCTTCGCGATCCGTGTTGTCTACGAACAACTCCAGGGTGCGCTCGAGAATCGGCACCACTCGATTGAAAGGTCCGGTTCCGGGCTGCGGGAACGCAGTCGCACGCAGAATGTGTAACTCCTGCTCCTGAACGGGCAATCTCGCGAGAGCCTGCTCTTCCCGTGCCTTGCGGAATTGCGCAAAGACCTCGCGCAATGGGGTGACGTCTGTAACGCCTCCGTCCACGTAGCCTTTAACCGGCGGAAACACGATCGGAATGGCCGCAGAAGCCATGATCGCATCGATTGCCGTCATGCCCGGCAAAGGTTGATTCAGCGCAACTTCGTCAAAACGCCCGAACTGCAGGTTGACCATACCCACTTTGACTGCATCCGGCCACTTCTTGTTGCCAAGATGTTTTTCCAACAGCCTGCGCAGCGGTTTGGTGTCATAGACCGAGTCCGCTTTGCGTAAGATAGCAACGGCCAAGTCGCCCGGCAAGTTCCTGCCTAACAGACGGCGCGCACCTTCCGTCAGCACACCGGTAGTTTTGAGGGGGACATAGACGGACGCATTGTTGGAGATTTCCGCGTCCCATAATTCGGCCAGACGAACCGCGTTCTGCGGTTGCTGCTTTCGGCTGCTGGCCGGATGCCCATCCGACGTGCCGAAAAGTTGGGCGACATTCAGCCCTCCAACCGATACCCCGTATCCTCCGTCATAGGGCTGCCCGCCGCGGGCAAAATATTCGGCGAGCATTCCGGCTTGATAGGCTCCGAACGCTCCGCCTCCCTGCATGGCGAGCAGTAGATAAGGGGATGTCATGGGAAAGGAAGGGAGTTTAGCGGCAAGCGCGGCTGATATGAGAACGTTGTGTCGTGTCTAACGTATCGGTCGGTGGACCGCGTCGAGCGCAAACGTCATGGGAAGTTCCGGCTCGGATTCCGGCAGGCGGAACATGTCCGGTCCGGCTTCCACCATGTGCGGATAAGGCTTGTAGCAGCAGGTCGGGTATTCTTCAAACTGTTCGACCAGCAGACCTGCTCGAGTCAGCGCGCGGAACACGTCAGCGAGACTCCACTGCCATTCTCGCGTCGGGGCCTGCGGAACATAGCTTTGGTCGGCATAGTCCGGCATCGGCGGCATAACCACGCCCTCCTCGCAATGGAAGTATCCGAACTTCCGCTCCAGTTTGCCGTTTTCCCAGTCGAACATCATCAGCGCGGGATGAATTTCCACGATGACAAAGCGGCCATGAGTCGCGAGATGTTTGGCGATGACACTAGCCCAAGTATAGAGATTCGAGAGCCAGGTAATCACGCCGTAGCTCGTAAAAATGACATCGAACTGCTCATTAAGAACTTGATCGGCAAGCAGGACGTCGCACTCTACAAATTGGACTCGTTCCGCAACACCGGCTTTTGCAGCCAGTTCGCGCGCAGTGGCAATCGCGACCGGAGAGAAATCGAGGCCCACGACCCGCATGGCGCCACGGCGGGCGATTTCAATGGTGGATTTGCCAAAATGACACTGCAAATGCAGGACGCGTTTCCCTGCAACATCGCCCAGCCAATCCTGCTCCAATCTGTCAAGCGCCGGTTTGCCGTTCAGAAAGCCCGAGACATCGTAGAAGTCGCTGGCCGCATGAATCGGCGTGACCTCGTCCCACCACGTGCGGTTGAGCAAATGAGCGGGGTGCGTCTTCTCGCCTGATGATCCTGCTAAATGATTATCTATGGTCATCTTAGGGTCTTGCATGGACATAGAATGTACGCTTTTTCCGGCAGGGGTGCAAGTGGGGATGGGGTATGACGGCTTGCGAAACAGAGCGATTTTGAGTAATTTGTCACATACAATCCGAGGAACATAACCACAGGAGATTCTCACTTAGATGTACGATCCTCGACACAAAAAACTTGCTGAAGTGCTGGTGAAGCACTCCACCAAAGTGAAGCCCGGCGACAAAGTGCTGATCGAGTGCTTTGACATTCCGCTTGAGTTCATCAGAGTGCTCTTGCAGGAAGTCTGCGATGCCGGGGGCCTGCCGGTGCTGGAATACAAGCACCAGTCCGTAATGCGCACTCTGATGCGTAACGCCACCGAAGAGCGGATGAAACTGATAGCCGACAGCGAACTCTACCGGATGAAGCAAATGGACTGCTACATCGCGGTTCGCGGTATTTTCAATGCCAAGGAGTTGATTGACGTGCCCGGCGATCAGATGTCTCTGTATGAGAAGCATTGGTTGAAGCCTGTGCATCTCAAGCAGCGTGTCGAGAACACCCGCTGGGTGATTCTCAAGTACCCGTCGCCGCAGATGGCGCAGATGGCCAAGATGAGCCACGAGGTATTTGAGGACTTCTTCTACCGCGTGTGCTGCGATGTGGATTGGAAGAAAGCCAGCGACGCGATGATTCCCGCGAAAGCCTTCATGGAGAAGACCGACAAGGTGCATATCAAGGGACCGGGAACCGATCTGCAGTTCTCCATTAAGGGCATTCCGGCAGTGCCTTGTGGCGGAAGCTTTAACATCCCCGACTTAGAGATATTCACAGCGCCGGTGCGTAATTCGGTGAACGGCAGGATCAGCTATAACTCACCGTCCACCTACCGCGGTTTCACGTTTGAGAACGTCGTGCTTGAATTTAAGGACGGCAAGGTCGTCAATGCGACGTCCAACGACACGAAACGAATCAACGAGATTTTCGACACGGATGAAGGTGCCCGTTACGTGGGCGAGTTCGCGCTTGGTTTTCATCCGTATGTGCTCGAACCGATGGACGACATTCTGTTTGACGAGAAGATCGCCGGTTCATTCCACTTCACGCCCGGCCAGGCCTACGAGAAGGAAGCCGACAACGGTAACCGCAGCCAAATTCACTGGGATCTTGTATGTATCCAGCGTCCCGAGAAGGGCGGCGGCGAAATTTGGATGGATGGGAAACTCATTCGCAAGGATGGCATATTCGTGCATGAAGCGTTCCTCGCGATGAATCCGGAGAATCTGGTGAAGTAACTTCTTCACGAACGATTATAAGAGAAAGCCCCGCTAAGTAGCGGGGCTTTCTGGTAAGTGGAATCTCGCTTACTTCAACAGCAGCAGCTTTGTGACAACGTGTGTTGTGGGGGACGAAAGTTTTGCAAAATACGTTCCGCTTGCGACATTGTCGGCACTGATTGGCAGGGTCTTGATGGACTGAATGCGGCCCGTGTATAACAACTTGACCAAGCGGCCATGCAGGTCGAAGAGTGTAACGCGGTACTCCCCGGGTTCTGGAACATGGATCGTCAGTGTCGTCGTTGCGTTAAACGGATTGGGAAAAACGGACAGCGAAAGTTCGATCGGCAACTCGATTCGCTCTCCAACATTTGTTCCTGAAGTATCCGGAATTGAATCCGGCGGCACAGTCAGCCACGGAATGAACTCCACGCCGTTCCCGACTTCAGTTCCCTGACCTTCGGGATTGAAGGCCGCGTGATACGGTCCCGTCGAATCCCCCCACCAGTTCTCACGCGCGTCAAAATAGGGTCCGGCCGAGAACGCAGCGATTCCGGGTGGTAGGAATTGATTGTCCCGGGCGAATACCGTGTCCAGAGGCGTGCTGAGCGCGCGAACATCGGGAGAAGTCGCAGGCTGCAAATCGATGAACTTATTGTCTACTAGATCTACCGATCCTGAAATTTCAATACCCGGTGCTGCACCTCCTGTTGTCGTTCCGCCAACAAACTTGTTGCCGTAGACCTGTCCGAAGTAACCCGGCTGAGGGTCTTGGCAAATGAACTTTATCGCTGACGGTCCGGAGGCAATCCCTTCGCCTTGGTAGTTGTCAAATATATTTCCCCGAATACTTATCGGCGAACCGTCTTCACTTGGACAGCCCATGGCGACCTCCAGCAGCGCAGGACACCGGCCTATGTCTTCAAAGGTATTACTGTCAATCCTGCAATTGCTTACCGGATTGATGTTCACCAACGAGAATCCTCTGCCAGACGGGCCAAATCGACAAGTGCTAACTTCAATGTCGCTGCCGTGTAACTGGAGCAGATGTGTTCCTCCATCTGTATCACGGCGAAACGAGCTGTTACGGACAGTTGAACCAGTGGAACAGAAAATTAGCCACCAACCCGATCCGCTAAATTCGCACTTGTTAACTCGAACCGTACCGAACGCGCTCGGATACAGACAGAACCACAGGCATCCGTTAAAGCGACAGTGCTCCGCTTCGATAAGTTGCGCGGCAAGGACCGCTTGAGAGACTGAATCAAACACACAGTTGCGCAAGTGCAAAGCCGATCCGGTATGATGCACTCCACCGACTCGCGTCGGCCAATCCGGTTGACGCATTTCGGGCCGGTTGTAAAAGACGAAATTCTCAATATGGACAGTATCGCCCAGAAAAACCGCAACGGATGGTGTATCCGAGCCTCCGGGAATGGGATCAAGAACTGTTCTCAGCTCGGCAAGAGTGTCCGCCGAGTACCAACCCGTCAAAGTCAACGAGTGGGCGGGAGCGACGAGAAACTCATGGTAAACTCCGGGACTCACCCGCACTGTGTCGCCAGTTTGCGTCACACTCAGTGCAGCTTGTATTGTCGCGTATTCTGAAGGGACTCCCAGGGTCGCGGCTTGAACCAAGCCAGAAGTTGTCCAGATCACGATCAACAAGTTGGCCGCAACCACCAGATTTCGCACGAATCCGTCAGGGTGTGCAAGTTGTGACAGCATAGGAAAGGCACGCATAGGCCGTGCAGTTTTCTTCACATGATTCACAGGATTGGACGGCGGGACAAGGAACCTTGCATACATACATGACGTATGTGGCGGTCGCCGACAAGCTTATCGAATTGGTGCAGACATAGTTGCAATTCCCAATATTACACTCGGCTGTATGGCAGTTCTCCAGAAAGGTTTCGTTGCTGCCTTCAAGCTTATACAAGTTTGCGCAGGATTGACACTTGCTGCAATCTCCCGTGCCGCCTGAACATGTTGTGTAGGTTGTGAAGGTGTAATTGCCATCGCACGAAGGCGAGAACTCAGTGCGCGTGCAATTAGCCGTTAGGCTCTCGCTGCAACCGGCAGTTGAGCACGTTGCATCGCTGAAACAAATGCACTCTGTGCAGGCCCCAACTCTTATCGGCTTTCCCAAACACAAAAACACAGTAAGAATCATCATTGCGAAAGTCGTAATAGGTGTTTCCTTCACGGCTATCCTCCAAGTCATGCTGATTCCCCTGATGCCCTCTCCCATTTGGTGCACTACTCCTGATTTACAGCTTCAGGGTTTGCCGAGCATACGTAACAATCTCGCGAACTACTTGCAACCAAATTAATTTCAATGCGTTGTCAAAGTCTTCCAACAACTACTTCAGCAGGAGCAGTTTGACTGTTTGTGATGCTTGTGGCGTCGAGAGCTTCGCAAGATAGACTCCGCTTGCGTGGTTGACGCCGTTGAACTGAACTTCGTGAAGACCAGCCGTGAACATGTCGTCAGCAAGTGTTACGACCAATCGGCCCAAAATGTCGAACAATTCAAGTCGCGCAATCTCGGACTTCTTAAGAGTGAATGAAATTGTCGTCGCAGGATTGAACGGATTGGGGAACACAGACAACGAGAGCTCGCTCGGCAACTCGCTGCGTTCATCTGCGTTTGTGCCTGATGTATCCGGAACCGAATCCGGCGGGGCAGTCAGCCACGGAATAAACTCCACGCCGTTCCCGACTTCAGTTCCCTGACCTTCGGGATTGAACACCAAGTGATATGGCCCCGTCGAATCTCCCCACCAGTTTTCACGCGCGTCGAAATATGAACCCTGCGAACTAGCGGCGACCCCAGGCCCAAGAAACAGGTTGTCACGTGCAACAATCGTATCATTTGGACGGGGTCCTGCCCAAATGTTTGACCACCCAATGTTCACCAAACGCTCAAAACGGTTGCCGTCTATTGTCGCCGAGCCACCGACACCGATTGCGGCTGGCGCTTGCAACGCTTCACAGTCGATAAAAATGTTTTCACGGGCAACGCCGAAGTAACCAGGGGTCGCAGTCTGACAACTCAGACCAATTGCTTTTGTTCCTCCGTATGGAGTTTCGCTTCGACAGTTTAGAAACGTGTTGTTGGCGATCACAATCGGAGTGTCCGCTACTGCCGGGCAATTCATCGCAACTTCGATGATATGCGGTGTGCCGGTAATATCATAAAATACGCAATCCGTAATCCTGCAATTCGCGTCAGGTAGGGCAACGATGATCGAAAAACCATGGCCGCTTGGACCGAATGAGCAGTTTCGCACGACGATGTCTTCTCCAACAATCTTCAGCGGATTTGTTCCACCGTTCACACTGCGTCGAAATGAACAATTCTCGATGGTGGACGCTGAACCGGCCGTTACAAGTGTTGCTCCGCTGCCATCAAATTCGCAGTTTTCTGCTTTAATTACACCAAGCATTGTCGCGTAGACGCATGGCCACTTGCAACCAATAAACTTGCTGTCTTTAAGTGTGACGCGATAAGCGGCTTCAATCGAATACGAAACAGAATCAAACCGGCAATCTCGCACTTCGAGCTCTTCGCCCGTGAACAAGATCCCTCCCGTTCGAGTCGGCAAATTCGTTTCACGCATTTCCGGTCGATTGAAGAAAGCGAAGTTTAGGACCTTTGCCGTATCCCCAAACAGCTGCAGAACTGAGGGTGTGTCAATACCAAACGGCACAGGATCAAGAAGTGTTCGCAGCTCCGCCAAGGTGTCTCCGGGATACCATCCCAGCAAGACTATGGAGTTCGTGGAGCAAGACAAGAATTCGTGATATGTCCCGGGAGCAACGCGCACGGTGTCTCCCGCCAGGGTAGCCGCGAGCGCCTCCTGAATAGTGGCGTAATCCTGCGGAACCTCAAGAGTCATCGCGTGAGTGCTCGCGAAGCGCAGAGCAAACATAATTGCAAGGCCTAAGGCACGCATGATCCACTACTCAATCCAATCGACAAACAAGCATAGACTTTGCAGTCCTCCGGGCAATCTTCACACGAGCTTCCGAAGCAATGCAGCTTGCTGACATACATGACGTATGTCTTTGTAGCATCGAGGTTCACATAACTGCCAGATGCGCTGCAATCGTAACGGCACTCCTGCCCGCAGTTTACGTTGTGACAGTTACCATTAGTGACAAAGTCTTCATTTACTCCGTCGAGTTGGAAGAGATTCGCGCACACGCGACATTGCTTGCAATCTCCACTTCCTTCACATACTGCCGAGGTCGCGAAACTATAGTACCCGGTGCACGACGGCGAGAAGATGGTTCGTGCGTAGTTGCCATTCGGCGTCACATCACAATCATCATTTGCGCAGGATTCGTCCGTAAAACACATGCACTCCGTGCAGGCCCAGATCCTTGCCGGCAGTCCCAAACACAACAGAACCGTAAGAATCGTCATTGCGAAAGTCGTAATAGGTGTTCTTTTCACGGCTATCCTCCAAGTCATTCTGATTCCCCTGATGCCCTCTCCCATTTGGTGCACTGATCCTGATTTACAGCTTCAGGGTTTTCCGTCAAGCGTTTGTCGAGTCTACGTGGCAATCTCGCGAACTTACTGCAACCAGGTGGATTTCAATGCGTTGTCAAAGTCTTCCAACAGCTACTTCAGTAGGAGCAGTTTGGTTGCTTGTGATGCGCGCGACGTCGTGAGCTTCGCAAGATAGACTCCGCTTGCGTGGTTGATGCCATTGAACGGAACTTCGTGAAGACCAGCCGTGAACATGTCGTCAGCAAGTGTTACGACCAATCGACCCAAAATGTCGAACAATTCAAGTCGCGCAATCTCGGACTTCTTAAGAGTGAACGAAATCGTCGTCGCAGAATTGAACGGATTGGGGAACACAGACAACGAGAGCTCGCTCGGTAACTCGCTGCGTTCATCTGCGCTTGTGCCTGATGTATCCGGAATTGAATCCGGCGGCGATGTCAGCCACGGAATAAACTCCACGCCGTTCCCGACTTCAGTTCCCTGACCTTCCGGATTGAACACCACGTGATACGGTCCTGTCGAATCCCCCCACCAGTTCTCACGCGCGTCGAACGGCATCCCATCAGTCTGCGCAGCCAGACCCGGCGGAAGGAAAGAGTTGTTGCGTGCGAATGCAGTAACCGCAAATACTCCGCGCAAGCGCACGTCCGGCACACTCAACGGCAACAGATCCGCGAAACGATTTCCGATCAAGTTGAAGGAGCCGTCCGACTCGACACCAGTTGCAGTATTCGAGCTGCCATCCTGAAAGTCATTGTGCTCGATCGTCGCGACTTGCTGCACTCCGCCACCCTGACAGATGATACTGATTGCCCTTGTGCCGGTGGCCGGAGAAATCCCGTGATAGTTCACGAACCTGTTGCCACGAACCGTCAGGGGAGTAACGTCAGAAGTTTCGCCGCAATCCACAAATACCGCAATCAGCGACGAGGCGTGATCAATCCCCTCAAACTCGCAACTTTCGATCAGACAGTTCTCAAGAGGCGCTGCGTCGACGACCGGGAAAGAGGTATAACATGGTCCAAACCGACAAGCAGAGATTACAATGTCGCTACCATAGAATGTCAGGAACTCCGACTGCTGGCGATTGCAGAGAAATGAGCAGTTGCGCACCTCCGAATTGCTGTAGCATCTCAGGAGGTGAGGTCCTTCGCCGTCAAAGGAACAATCGCGGCAGTCCACCATGCCATAAACACTGGGCGTCACGCAATCACGATAACATCCTTCAAATATACAGTTCCTCAAGTAAAGTCTCGCACCACCCCGCACTCCGCGCGAAACGGAATCAAAGCGGCAGTTCTCAAGAGAGAGCGCTGTTCCCATAAACCGCACTCCACCGGTTCGGGTCGCCGCACCATACTGACGATATTCGTGGCGATTGAAGAACGCAAAGTTCCTGATTGCAACGGAGTCACCGCTGAACACCGCTGCGGATGGTGTGTCCACTCCGGATGGAATCGGATCGAGCGTGGAGCGCAGAACGGCAAGTGTGTCCCCGGGATACCAGCCCGTGAGTGTCAAAGAGTGAGATGGGGCCAACAGGAACTCATGATAGACCCCCGGTGCCACGCGAATTGTGTCGCTCGCCTGCGAAGAGTCAAGCGCAATCTGGATCGTCGAATAGTATGCGGGAACTTCCAGTACGCGACCCAAAGAGTCTGTAGTCAGGAACGCAACCCAAATGAGTAGCGGTAAATAGCTTACGTGCTTCATGGCGTGCACGGCATGGTTGAAAGCCCATACGATAAGCAGCCGACCGCTACGCAGGACGCATCACAATCCCCACAGTCCTCCACACCTTCGTAGTCCGCACAGTACAGCTTGCAGACGTAAAGCACATAGGTGCTGCTCGAAGTAAGTGATACGGAACTGCAAGTTGTTCCACATTCGTCAACTGAACAGAGATTCGTGTGGCAGTTAGCAACCCAGATTTCGTTTCCACCGCTCACTTTGAAGAGGTTAACGCAACTGTAACACTTTCCGCAGAGCGTTTCACACGAGTTCACTGCTGCATAAAAGGCATACTCCCCGTCACACTCTGGCGAGAACTCAAGTCTCGTGCAATTTGCAGTCAGGTCGATGCCACATTCGTCGTTCGAGCAGGTGTTGTCCGTGACACAGATGCACTTTGTGCAGGCCCAGATCCTTGCCGGCAGTCCCAGACACAAAAAAACCGCAAGAGTCGTCATTGCGGCTGTTGTGGAAAGTGCTTTCTCCATGGCAAACCTCCGAGTCTTCTTGTTTCCCCCGCTGCGCGCGGCCTCTTTGGTGCACGACCCTAATGTACTGCTTCAGGATTCCCTTGTCAAGGGTTCGCAGAGCAGAAGAAGATGGAGATGTTTTAACCTTTCCTATTGGTCTGATTCTTCGCAAGTTAACGTCTGATTGTTGTCTCCCCGCGAATGAGCTTTTTCACGTGTTCCGATTGAAGCATTGAATGAGGGAATCCGAGTTCGGGTGTCGTCGCATCATTCAAACGCTGTATCACCTCAATGGGTATTGTTACGTCCAGCGCACCTAAATTGTCTTCTAACTGGGCGATCGTGCGCGCTCCGAGGATTGGACAAGTCACACCCTCTTGCTCCATGTTCCAGCGGATCGCAAACTGTGACGGCGTGCAGCCAATCTCCAAAGCGCATTCCGTAACGACTTGTGCAATTCTAAGGCTGCGTTCATTCTCCTTTTGTGCGCCGATGTTGGGCCGCAATCCGCTCTCGTTGTTTTGGTACTTTCCCGTGAGCCAGCCGCCGCCCAGCACAGACCACGTCGTAACTCCGATGCGAAATTCGCGCGCCATTGGAAGTAGCTCACGTTCAAGCGAGCGATCCATCAGACTGTATTTCAATTGCAGCGTGGTAATTGGAGCAAAATTCCGAAACTCCGCAATGACTTTCGCCTGTGCGATTTTCCATGCGGGCGTATCTGATATTCCGATATAAATTATCTTTCCCTGCGAGACCAGATCATCGAATCCGCGCAGCACTTCTTCAATCGGAATGTTGCCTTCCCAAACATGCAGATAGTATACATCGATGTGGTCCGTTCGCAGCCGCTTCAGACTCTTCTCGACGGAGCGCATCATGTTTTTGCGGGAGTTTCCGCCGGCGTTGGGATCTTTGGGATCGGACGAAAGCGAGTATTTCGTCGCAACCACCAACTCGTCACGGCGGCCCTCCATGAATTCGCCGAGATACGACTCGCTCGTGCCGTCCGTATAGTTGATGGCTGTGTCGATGAAGTTACCGCCGCGCTCTGTATAGCATTCAAACATGCGGCGCGATTCGTCCTTGTCCGCGCCCCAGCCCCAGTCTGTGCCGAACGTCATCGCCCCGAAGCACAGTGGTGACACCGCGAGTCCGCTGTGGCCGAGCAGCTTATAATCAGTCAGTAACATGGTGTAATTATCTCTTGCTTAGTATGAACGCAAATTCCCGTCCCTGTCCCTGTGTGTAGGCAAGTTTGATCCAGAGCATGGCCAGCGCTTCTAAATAGCGCGCCATCGCCAGCGGTCCGGCGTCAATCGTTTCAAAACCAAGTTCATCCGAGAGGCGCTTCACTTGCGTCTTGGCAATCGCGTCCCCGCCACACAGAAACATCACGGCGTTGCCGTTCGGATAGCACGGATTGGCCATGTTGTTGAAACCCGTGCTGTTAAAGCACTTCACCACATGTGCATCACGCTGCAGATTCTGCAGTTCCTCTGCGCCGGAAGCGTCTCCGCTCACCAAAAGCCCTCCGCGACCCGGAGCTATCGGGTTGGTGGCATCTACGATGACTTTGCCGGTCAGCGTCTGTGCTTCGCGCAGAATCTCAAGGGCCGCAGAATAAGGCGTCGCCAGCACGATGACGTCGCCCCATGCCAACGCCTCGGGGATTGTAAGCTCGCTTAACCGCTCTGTTCTATCTGCTGAGCCCTCGGGATTTCGCACGCCAAACACAACGTCGTGGTTCGCCGACCAGCGCTTCCCGAGCGTCCCTCCCACATTGCCTGAGCCAATGATTGAAATCTTCATGGGAAATTGCCTGTTATCTGATTGGAAATGAGCTACTTCGTCCTCTTGGCGACAACAGCTCAAAGCTCTTCCTCAACGCTTGAACCACTTTATGAAAAGGAGATTTCCTGAGATTTGCAACTGACCTCAAACCGCCGTAAATTCAAGGAGTGTTTAGCAACTAACGGGAGATCCGCATGAGTATTCTGATATTTCTGGGCATCGTGGCAGCACTGGTCATCTACGTCATAGGCCTGTATAACGGCCTGGTGACGCTGCGCAATCAGGTCAAGGGCGCATGGTCGCAAATCGACGTGCAGCTCAAGCGCCGACACGATTTAATACCCAATCTGGTCGAAGTTGTCAAGGATTATATGTCTTACGAGCAGGAGACGCTCGAAAAGGTGATCAAGGCCCGCAACTCGGCCGTCGCCGCACAGGGTCCTGCCGCTGTTTCAGCCGCGGAGAATCAGGTCACCGGTGCGCTTCGGCAGCTTTTTGCGCTTTTCGAAAACTATCCCGATCTGAAGGCCAATCAGAACGTGATGAAGTTGCAGGAGGAGTTGACGGCGACAGAGAACAAGATCGCCTTCGCGCGGCAGTATTACAACGACACCGTGATGACATATAATACCAAGCAGGAACTCTTCCCCGCGAACCTGATCGCCGCGAATCTCGGCTTCCAGAAGGAAGAGTATTATCAGGTGCCCGAAGAAGAGAAGCAGAATGTGAAGGTTGACTTGCGGTGAGCGACTACCGCCGCGATTTTCTGGCAGAAATTCGGTCCAACAAGCGGAAGTCCCTGATTCTCTTCATTGGGCTTCCGCTTTTGTTGATCGTGCTCTGCTGGGTGATCGGACGCACGTACGACTACGGCGACATCGGCTTGCCGATCGGTTTCATCGTGGCCGTTTCCGTCATGCTGATCACCTATTTTCTTGGTGACGACATCGTACTGGGCTTCACCGGCGCGCGTGAAGCCACGTGGGAATCCGATCAAGTGCTGTTCAACGTCGTGGACGAAATGCGCATCGCATCAGGTTTGCCGATGCCGCGTGTCTACGTCATTGACTCGTTCGCGCTCAATGCGTTCGCAACCGGCTGGAGCCCCGACAATGCCGCGATTGCCGTGACGCGCGGGTTACTCGAGAAGCTCAATCGCGAAGAACTGCAGGGCGTTATCGCTCATGAAATGGCTCATGTTGCAAATCTTGATATTCGTTACATGCTCCTCATCTCCACGATGGTCGGAGCGATCGCCCTGATTGCGGACGGATATCGTCGATCGATGTGGTATGGCAGCGGACGCACGGGCCGCGCGGCGACCAAAGGCGGCTCGCGTGGCGCTTTCTTGTTGATAGGCGTCGTTCTCTCTATCCTTGCGCCGTTTGCCGCGCTAGTGATGCAGGCTTCCATTTCGCGCAAACGCGAATACCTTGCCGACGCCACCTCGGCGCGCCTGACCCGCAATCCTCTGGGCCTCGCCGCGGCGTTAGCCAAGATCGATCAGTCTCTGTTTGTCAATCCGCTGCCGTGGATAAATCGCGCGACCGTGCATCTGTTCATTGTCAATCCGTTGCGTAATGACGAGATGCAGAAAGGCATTATCTTCTCCACACATCCCCCCACCAAGGACCGCATTCAAAGGCTGCAGGCAATGGCGAGCCTGCGTGCTGACATCCAGGAGATGCTGGGGGAGGGTCAGGGAGATTCGATGCCTCCGCGTACTGAGTGACAAAGTTGCTTATCATAATAGAACCGTGTCCTTTGCTTGCGGCGAACGGTTTTTGGAGCTATGTTATCGGGTATTGAATTCGTGTCTGGACGAATGGGCGGATGTTCTAACTCCTGACAGGCGTTTCCTATGAAAACGAGTCTTGTTTTTTCTTTTGCTTTGTTGTTTCTCGCGGCGGGCATTGGTATTGCCCAGCCTTGTGACGACATTTTGTACGTACCTTACGACGAGAACTTCTACGATTTGGGGTGTATCGAGTTCTGCGTCAATGATAATGGCAGCCGTACAATCTGCTTTGGCCCGTTTCCTTCCTATTGTCCGGTGTATTATCCAGATGCTGGAAGTGTTCCGATCGACTTTTGGCCCAGTGAACTCTGCCCTTCCTGTGAAGTCCGCTATGATATTCTGGATGTCGCCTGGGCGTGGCAAACTATCAATGGCCTCGCTTACATCTGCGGAACAGCACAGGAAACTACCGAGCCGTACGGGCCGACGTGTTTCTTCATTGACATGTATCTTGGAAACTGGGGTTCCTACGACTGCTGGTTGCCCGCTGATCTCATTTCATTCAGTGCCGTTTCTGTCAGTGGCGGTATCGAGATTGTGTTTGTCACAGCCAGTGAGACGGACTTGAACTACTTCGAGATCGCACGCGAACACGGCGGCGCCACAAGTGTTATCGCGCAAATTCCTGCGAATAATTCGGCGACGGGCAGCCAATACACCTATCTTGACCGGAATGTAATTGCGGGCGAGACCTACCGCTATTCTCTGCGCACAGTGGACCTGGACGGCGGCATTGAGGAACATCTCAATCATACTGTAACGGTCACCTATTCGCCTAACTCGGCGGTTCCGACCGAACTTTCGCTAAACGCCTACCCGAATCCGTTCAATCCGGCCACTACGCTGACCTTTACGATCATTGAAGATGGCATGGTGGAACTAAAGGTCTTTGATATCAATGGCCGCGAAGTTGCCGCGCTGTTAAACGAACGCGTTGCAGCAGGCGTGCACCGTGTGGACTTCGATGGAAGCGCCCTGTCTTCCGGAGTTTACTTAGCTCGACTGCGTTCGACCGACCATTCAAAAATGACTCGGCTTGTATTGATCAAGTAGTACGGCCGGAGCTACTCAATGTGAAGAGCGCGAGTCCCCCGACTCGCGCTCTTCTTTTAGTCCACTGCCTATTGCCAGCCTCACGATCAGTCTTTCAGCATCTCGTCCAACTTCTCGAAGCTCTGCGCCCAGCCTTCTGCCGCACCCATTGCCACAATCTTGTCGCGGCCTTCATTGGTTTCGAATGTCGAGATCATTATCATTTTCGTCTTGGTGCCGTGATCTTCAAACAGCATGGTCGTTCTGCTGTCCGGCGGCGGTCCGCCCGGTCCCCAGAAGTCGCCTTCAATGACCTTGTCCATCATTACGAGCTTCTCAATCGGCACGATCTCTTCGAAAATGAACAGGCATGGATAGTCCCCGCCATCCGGTCCGACCATCGTGATTGTAAACTTCCCGCCCGGTTTCAGGTCGATGCCGCAATCCTTGTTGGTAAACCCGTGTGGTCCCCACCAGGCAAGCAGATGCTCTTTTTTTGTGAAGGCGTCCCACACCATTTGTCGCGGAGCGTCAAACACTCGTGTAAATACAATCTCTCGGTCTTTGATTTCAACCTGCATTTTTTCGAGAGCCGTGCTCACTTTCTTTCTCCCCTTTTCTTTAGTTTTCGCTGTTCCTCGAGTTCCTCGTTCTCCTTCATCCGCGCCTTGACAATGGATTTCACCAGCGTAGCGGGCAGCGGCTTTTCGACCGTAAATTGAATTGTGCCTTTTGAGGTCTTGTAGCCCGCGAGCTTGTCTTTCAGTTCTTCGGTTACGAACGCGCTGGAGCCAAAGAAGCTCATGTGATCCTTAAAGGCTGCGTAGTGGACCAGATTCCCCTTGTAGTAGACCGTTGGCATACCGTAGGAAATCTTCTCCTCTGCTCCTTTTGCGACAGACAGAATCGTCTTTCGCAGTTTCTCTAATGCGTCTCGCTGCTCGGTGGGCAGGGCTGCAAGATATTTCTCTACCTCGTTCATCTCCCGTCAAACGCGCGCTTCAATTCGGCGATGTCGAGCTTCCGCATCGTGAGCATCGCCTGCATTGCACGTCCCGCTTTCTCTTTGTCAGGATTGTTGATCAGGCTTGCCCATTCCCTGGGAACGATTTGCCACGAGAATCCGAATTTGTCCTTCAGCCAGCCGCACGCGCTTTCCTGTCCGCCGTCGGCCGTCAGCGTGTTCCAGTAATAGTCGATCTCTTCTTGAGTATCGCAGTCCACCATGATTGACACGGCTTCGGAAAATTTGAAGATCGGTCCGCCGTTCAGTCCCATGAACTTCTGGCCGTTTAATTCAAACACCACCGTCAGCACACTACCTTCCGGCCTGCCTGAGGCCTTTGCGGAGGCGGCATCATAGCGCGAAACATCCAGAATTCGCGAATTGGGAAAGATCGAAATGTAATAATTCGCGGCTTCTTCTGCTTGTGTGTCAAACCAGAGACAAGTCGCGAACGAGATGTTGCTATTCATTTAGGTGTGTTGCCTTTCTTATTCTGTGTTTGCAAATGTCTCAAGTACTCATCCAGTCGGTCAAATCGTGCTTCCCACATTTGACGATATTGTTCAATCCAGTCTGAAGCCTCTTTCAGTGGAAGCGCTTCGAGTTTCGCTGGCCGCTTTTGCGCGTAGCGTGTCCGTGAAATCAACCCCGCCCGCTCCAGAACCTTCAGATGCTTCGTGATCGCTGGTGCCGATAGCTTGAATGGCTTGGCCAATTCGCTAACCGAACTCTCGCCGGTTGCGAGCTGAGCCAGAATAGCTCGTCTTGTTGGATCTGAAAGAGCTAAAAATGTTTGGCTTAATCTATCTTGCATGTCTTTTATTAACGGTTTAGTTAATTAACCTTTCGGTAATATACAAAACGAATTCTGATTTGTCAAGTCCTTCAGCTTCGGTTCATGATTCCTCCTGCATTATGAGTGCAATAAAAAATATGTCAAAAATCATCGAATTCTTAAATACTGTGAATTCAAAACATATCTCTATCATACTATTTTTTCTTTGGTAACATAGTCACTTGACATTCGTGAAATTTGTCACTTTCTATACTCAACCATTTGCAATGAAGCTCTTCTATTATCAATTAGAGTGCATCATTCACTTGCTCTCCTCCTATTTAAGCTCGCCTCATCATAGATAGCTCGCCCGTCCGCCTCCGCCGTCTCGACTGATTCGCCACACCCTTGCATTGGAGCCGCGATGCCCCCACAAGTCTCTCGTCTCATCTATATCTTCGCCACAATCGTGCTCGCCTTTGTTGCGACGCGCTGGTGGCTGCAGCCCGACAGCTTCGGTCAATACGGACACTATCGCGGCAAAGCCCTGCCCGCCGCAGTGGCCCACGACCCCAGCTACGTCCCCAAGACGTCTTGCGCCGACTGCCATGAGGACGAAGCCGCCGAACACTCCGCCGGACCGCATCGCAATATCTCCTGCCAAATCTGTCACGGCCCGGGAGCCATACACATCGAAGACCCGCAGACCACCAACATTCGAAAACCGGATGTCGCTGCCGCCTGCCTGCGGTGTCACGAACAGCGCGCCGCTCGTCCGGCTCGCTTCCCTCAAATAGTTGAAGCGGATCACGCCGGCGGAGAAGCCTGCAACTCCTGCCACACGGTTCATAATCCATCCGAAACCGAGTGAGGTCAACATGAACGACAGACTCTACAAACTCAGCAAAACCTCACTCGAATCCCCCGACCTCGCGCAGACTGCGCAGGAGATGGCCAGCACCACCCGCCGTGATTTTCTGAAAACTTTGGGCACCGCGTGCGTCGCCATCGCGATAGCACCCGTCGCTGAAAAACTCTCCGTCGCTGAAGCGGCCAAAACAGAGAATGCTCCTGCCGAAAGGGACTGGAGCAAACACAAGTGGGGAATGGCCATTGATGTCGAGAAGTGCATCGGCTGCGGACATTGCGTCGTCGCCTGCAAGGAAGAGAACGGCGTGCCCAAGGAACCCTTCTACTTCCGCACGTGGATTGAACGCTATCAGCAGTTCGGAGATGAAACTGTGGTCGATTCCCCCAACGGCGGATATGACGGCTTCCCGCCGGAAACCGAACGCGCGGAGCGGCTCGACAAGGCTTTCTTCGTCCCCAAACTTTGCAACGCCTGCGAGCATTCACCCTGCGTGCAAGTCTGTCCCGTCGGCGCGACGTTCGAAACTCCCGACGGTGCCGTGCTCGTGGACCCCGACTATTGCATCGGCTGCCGCTACTGCATTCAAGCCTGTCCCTATGGCACTCGCTTCTTGAATCCCATCACGGGAGTCGCCGACAAGTGCACGCTCTGCTATCATCGCATCCACAACGGTAAGCAGCCCGCCTGTGTTGAAAACTGTCCCACCGGCGCGCGGCTGTTCGGAGACCTCAAAGACCAGGATGGCCCGCTCAATCAGTTCCTCCGCGAACACAAGATTCACGTGCTGAAACCGCACCTGAACACCTTTCCGAAAGTCTTCTACTCAGGTATCGATAAGGAGGTGCGCTGATGGAACATGTCAGCCATCTCTATGAAGCGCTGGAGCGTGTCGTCGGCTTCATCTATCCCAATGAGGTCGAGGCGCACTGGAGCGTTCTGATTGTCCTCTATCCCTATCTGACCGGACTCGTCGCGGGTGCCTTCATTCTGGCCTCGCTCGAGCGCGTCTTCAATGTGCGCGCCGTGCGGCCCACCTATCGCCTCGCGCTGCTCACTGCCCTCGCCTTCCTGATTATCGCTCCGCTCCCGCTGCTCTCGCACCTGTCGAAACCCTGGCGATTCTGGGAAATTCTCGTCACGCCCCATCTCACCTCTGCGATGGCCATGTTCGGCTTCGTCTATATGTGGTATCTGATGGTCGTGCTCTTGCTCGAAATCTGGTTCGACTACCGCCGTGACTTTGTCATCTGGTCGCAACAGACCACCGGCTTCAAACGCTTCTTCTACAAAGTGCTCACGCTCGGCGTCACCGACCTCTCCGAAAAGGCCATCCGCTTCGACGAAGCCGCCGTCAAGACCATCACCATGATAGGTATTCCTTCGGCCTTTCTGCTGCACGGCTACGTCGGTTTCATCTTCGGCTCCATCAAAGCCAATCCGTGGTGGTCGAGCGTGCTGATGCCGGTTATCTTCCTCTTCTCCGCCATCGTCTCCGGCATTGCGCTCGTGCTGCTGATCTATCTCATCTCCAACAAGATTCGCCGCGTGCCGCAGAATATGGAGTGCCTCGACACGCTGGGCCGCTATCTCCTCTATATCTTCATCATCGATTTCGCCCTCGAAGGCCTGGATGTCATTCAGCGAACCTACACCGCCGAAGAGTCCTTCGACATCATCTACGCGCTCGTGCACGGCCACTTGTTCGCGACACACGTGGTCATGCAGCTCATACTCGGAACGTTCGTCCCGCTGGCCTTACTCGGCTGGATTCAGTTCGGCAAAGTTTCAGCACCTGCCCGCGTCCGCATCTATTGGCTGACTTCGGTGCTTACTCTTATCGGAATCTTCTTCATGCGCTGGAATGTGGTCATCGGCGGGCAGCTCTTCTCCAAGAGTCTGCGCGGCTTCACGACCTACAAGGTTGAATTGATTGGCTGGGAGGGCGGCCTGATGGCTCTCTCACAGGCGATTCTGCCCGTTCTCATTCTCATCTTCCTGATTAAATTCCTGCCCCCGTGGCAGGAGCATCCTGTAACCGACCGCGCTCACTGACAACTCTTGCCCTGCGCGGAGTATTCGAGAATTTTCCATAAGGAGGTTCGCATGGAGCAGCCGGTATTTTCGTGGCGCAGCTACGACCGCATGTCGCAGATTCTGCAATCCGTCGGGTATGTCGTCGTCGTGTTCGGGACTATCGCGGGGTTGTTTATCGCCGCGACCAGCGAATCGCTGCTGCGGCTCGCGGGAGTGTTTATCGTCGCAATGAGCATTCTGCTTGGGCTTTATCATGTCAGCTTCTCAATGCTCATGACCGCGATGCACAACATGATCCGCCGCATGGACGGGGAGCGCGCGCCGGAAGAGTAGAGTTGACCATTCTTCACCTCGTCTCCTGAAAGAAGTGAAGGATCCCGCCGTGCCCTCAATTCACGCCTTCGCCTACTGCCTCTCGGCCGCCGGTTGGGCTTCTGCCTTATCTTTACATAACTTCAATTTGCCCAAATGTTTACAACATTTTTACAAAAACCACTTGACTTTTTGTAAATATTGTATTATATTAACATCATCTAATCAAGGTACTGGCCACAAAAAAAGGGACAGCCGCAGCCGTCCCTCATATCTGTTCCGCAATGTTCCGCTACGGCTTCAAGCCCTTTTCCCTCAGGAATTGACTTGCCTTCTCCAGCCTGCGCTGCTCGTCCTTGCTAAGCCCGTCCATCCCCACTCGGTTAATCTTGTCGAGTAGTTCGTCCACTTCACGGCGCACCTCTTCAATCTCCGCCTCCTCCCGTTCACGGGCCGACTCTTCGAGCTTGCGCTTCCACTCCCGCATTCGCTGACCCGGCGCGCTGTAGCGCAGCTTCCCCCACTTCAAGTAAACATACCCCATCACCATGCCGCCCAAGTGCGCCAGATGCGCCACGCCTGAACCCGGATTGAAACTCGCCAGAAATTCGATGATTCCGAAAATAATCGCGAAGTAGCGTGCCTTAATCGGGATCACAAACCAGATGTATATAATGTTATCCGGAAACAGCACCGCATACGCCAGCAGCAGTCCGTAGATTGCGCCCGATGCACCCACCGTCGGAACACCCGAGCCCATGTTGAACAGCGCGTAGCATAATCCGCCGCCCAATCCCGTCAGTAGATAGTACTTCAGAAATTCGCGGCTTCCCAATGCCCGCTCGAGCATCGAGCCGAACATCCACAACGCCAGCATGTTGAACAGAATGTGGCTGAACCCGCCGTGCAGAAACATATAGGTAAACAGCGTCCAGAAGCGGCCGCCGAAAAAGTCTACAGGGATCAGCGCAAAGTTCGAAATGAAGAACCCGTATAGCCCGAGAATCTCCTGCGCGGCGAATATCGTCAGATTCGTCAGAATGAGAAACTTGACGACCTCCGTCCACGTCATCTCGGGATTGATAAAGTGCAGCGGCGGCTCGCGAAACAGTAACTTGAATCGGGATTTCACGTGCTACTGCACCTCGAACTTCCAAAGGTAGTTGAAGATCTGATTCTTCTCTCCTGTTCTGATCATAATCCGGTTTTCGCCTTGAATCAAGGTATGTTGAAGCGACCACTCTTCATAACTCCCGCGGCCTACCGTCGTTTGGTCATGCCGCGGCCGGAAATTGTCGAGGAACAATCTCCCGTTCACCATCACCGTCACTTCACAGCGTGACGACAGCGAGAGCGGATACTTGCGATTGGTGCGGTAGATGTAAAGCCGCAGATTCAAGAGCGACGACGGCGACACGTCTTCCGGCAACTCAAAAATAAACTCAATGTAGTCCGCACCCGTCGGATTGCGGTTCGCGTCTCCCATCGCCAGCTCCCACCCCTGTGTATCCGTCCCGGGTATCTTCTCGATCTTCGGCCCGTGCGTTTCCGAGACCCTTGCGCCCTTGTTGCGCTCGTAGATGCCCGTTTCCCACCGGATATTCCCCATCGTTCTGACGCTTCCGTCGCTCCGGCATTCGGCGCTGACCTCAAACTTGCGTGTATACTTCGCGGTCGCGGTCGGATTGGGGTTCGCGGGCGTAATAGACATCCGTATCGGTTCGGGTGTGTGATAACCGTCAACTTTCCCGAACGAAACCACATACACTCCAAAATCGTGCGGCACGACCGCCAGACCAAACCCCACCGAGTCTCCGTCTACAAGAATCGGTCCCTGCACCGGCTCGGTCGTCACAGTCAACTCTTTGCGCGAACGCTGCTTCTCGGTCAACGTGAAAAACACCAACTGCGCTCCTGCCGCGCGCGACAGTCTCACGACGTGCTGTTCAGGCTGCGATGTGTAACCGTCCAGTTCTACACGCACGGTATGGGTGCCCAACGGCAGCGTCATCACGGTCGGCGTGCGTTGTTCAATCCGCTTGTCGTTCAGAATAATCGTGGCGCCGGGCAGCGAACTCGAAATCTCGACACTTCCCGTCGCTTCGTTATAGCCCGACCGCGAAGATTCATCGCGCATCAGCGGCGAAGTCTCCCGCTGCGGCAGTGATTCACGAACCGGAGTGAGCAACGGAGTTTCTGCTGTTTGCGTCGTCCTCGCGGTATCGCGGCTCACGACGGGAGGTGCGGAGATACTCGTCTCTTCCACCGAACGCGGCGCGATACGCGGTACCTCCCACGGCTGCTCTTTCTTGACTCGTTCGCTGATTCCTTCCTGTCGCGGCGGCACCAACGAGGGCGGAGTGCGGGATCCTGTCTGCTCTGAATAGCGGGAGCCGTTGCCGCTGTCCGCTTCCAGCATAAAATACAGTGCTTCCGTCGTGCCGCGAGCCACTTCGACCACCTGCACAAACGGCTGCGCGCGATGACCCGGCAGACGCACTGTGAAAGAGTGCTTGCCTGCTGGAATATCACTAAGCTCGGCGGGTGTCGTGCGGCCCAGCGACACAAGGTTCATCCAGATTTCCGCTCCCGGCGGATCACTGCTGACCGTCACCGTTCCCACCGAGCCGGGTCCATAGCGGTCTATCAGCAAATAGCCGCCCAACCCGACTACCCACAGGACCAAGAGTATGAGGATAAGTCGCATAAACCAGTAAATATAGGCTTATCTTAGAGAAAAGCAATGGACCAGCGCGGAACGAATTCTCCCACAAACCGTTACATTGTTTGACAAACCGTGTGTGAATCGGTATATTTTGCAATTGCTTACACGACAGGAACCTGATGGAATTGGTCATGCCTCGCACCCTGCAGCGGGTTGCTCTCGCCTACGATAATCTGCCCGGATTCTCCCCGGCTTGGCGCGCGGTTGTCTCCGAACACCCCGATTCAGAGTGGCTCTACGCCCGTTCTCCGGCTAATCCCGAAGCCTGTCGCGAGGCCGCGCACGCACGCCTGAAAGAGTTTCCGTTCTTTTCCGAGTTGGCCTCGATTCTTCGAGAAGAGGGACGGCTTTACGGCCTTCCCGACGAAGCGCTGGCACGCCTCTCGCTCTTGGAGCAAGGCAAAGCGGTAATCGTTGCCACCGGCCAGCAAGTCGGTTTCCTCGGCGGTCCGCTGTTTACCTTTGTGAAAGCCTATCACACCGTCCGGCTGGCGCGTGCGCTGGAGGCCTCTCTGAAGCTGCCCGTGCTTCCGCTCTTCTGGCTCGAGGGCGAGGACCACGATTTGGCCGAGATTCGCACAAGCTGGTTCCCGCAGCCCGACGGTTCTCTTGGATCGATTGAGTTCACACCCGCTCGCGAAATTCCCAATCAGGAAGTCGGTCGCTATCCGCTCGGCGAACACGTCGCAGCACAGGTACACGAACTGGTTGCACAGTTGCAGAATGTCTCAGGCGAAGCCGCCGAAGCGCTCGAACACAGCTACAGCGACACAGACCTGTCCACCGCAATGGGCAGATTGCTTGCGGCCACACTCGGTTCGCGCGGCTTGCTCATCTGCGAAGGTCGGCACGCCGGACTGAAGCAACTCGCACAGCCACTCTGGAAGCAGGTGATTGAAAGCAGCTCCGTTCTGAGTGACGCCTTTCAAAGTCGCTCTGCCGAAGTTCGCGCGCGCGGATTCAACAGCCCCATGAGTCCGACTCCCGACGCGCACTTTTTCTATGTCGTCGGCCAGGACTTTATTCGCCATCCGTTGCAGTTGGACGGCACGGTCAAACACCTCGACGGCACAACCTCACGCGTTGCACCGCACGAACTGACGGCCAAACTCCGCTCGGGCGAATGGACGGTCAGCCCGAAGGCCGGACTGCGGCCGCTCTATCAGGATTATGTGCTGCCTACCATTGCCTACGTGGCAGGTCCGGGCGAACTCGAATACCACGCGCAGCTTCAACCGTTCTATGAACTCTTAAGCGTCACTGCGCCGAGTCTGTTTCCGCGCATGTCCGCGACGTTCGTGGACCACAAGTGCGAACGACTGCGCGAGAAGATGGCCCTCTCGTGGGAAGAACTGTTCCTCTCGGCCGAACACGAACTCACCAAACAACTCTTGCGCGAAGCCGACGAACATGAAACGGCGACTCTGTTTGCCGAAGCCCGCGCACGGATTGAGCAGGCCTTTGAAGTTCTGAAGCACACCTTGCGCGTGCTGGACCCAACCTTGGAGGGCGCGGCGACGTCCGCCGCCGGCAAGGCATTACATCCGCTTGAACAGTTGGAAGGCAAAGCCACCAAAGCAGTCAAGCAACAGCACGCGGTCGAATTGGCCCGCCTGCAGAAAGTTCTGTTCGCCATCTGGCCGAACGGCAAGCCGATGGAGCGCGCGGTCGGCACGGCGTGGGCGCTCCTCCACTATGGAGTCACGGAGTTTATCGACATTCTTGATTCATTACCCGCCGACGGTGCGGCACATCACATCGTAATCACAGACTAAGGCATGAGCGAAAACACCCAACACGTGGACGTGCTCGCAATCGGCGCGCATCCGGACGACATCGAACTATCCTGCGCAGGAACACTCCTGCGGATGAAATCGCTGGGCTACAAAATCGGCATCGTGGATATGACCCGCGGCGAACGCGGCTCGCGCGGCAACGCCGACATTCGTGCCAAAGAAGCACAGGAAGCCCTGCAGATTCTCGGCTTCGAATTCCGCGAAGTGCTCGACGTGGGCGATTTGCAGATTCAGGACACGCACGAACGCCGCGTGAAAGTCGTCGAGTGCATCCGGCGGCACAAGCCCAAGCTCGTCTTTACGCATTGGGGCCGCGACAAACATCCTGACCACGAAGGCACGAGCGAACTCGTCAAGCATTCGATGTTCGTCGCCGGCGCGGCAAACTTCCCCGCACGCTTCGAGCCGCACAATCCCGCGCGGCTGCTCTATTGGCCGTCATCGTGGATGATGGAACCCAACGTGTATGTGGACATTACCGATTTCTATGAGCACAAAATCCGCGCGGCGAAAGCGCACAAGTCGCAGTTCTTCGACCCGCAGAGCAACGACCCGATGACCGTGCTCTCGCAGCCTGTGTTCTTCGAGCGGTTGGAAATCCGCGCGCGCTACTTCGGTGACCAGATCGGCGTCAAATACGCGGAAGTCTTTCACATGCGCGAGCCTGTGAAAGTGGACAACCCGATGCTCTTATGCCCATAGCCACTCGCGGCGAATACTGGTTCGTCAAACAAAGCAAGTTACACGGCCGCGGCCTGTTCGCACGCAAGGATATTCCCAAGGGCACAAAGATTATCGAATACAAAGGCACGCGCATGCCGCCCGACGATTTGCCCGATGTGGACGAGAACAAACCCGACGCGCATCACACGGTCATCTTCACGCTTGACAACGGCTGGCTGATTGACGCGAGCCGGCGCGGAAACGCCGCGCAGTTTGCCAATCATTCGTGCGCGCCGAACAGCGACACTATTGAAGAAGCCGGCCGCATCTACATTCGCGCGCTGCGCAAGATCCGCAAGGGGGAAGAAATTCTCTATGACTACCACCTCTATCTGTCCGGTCCGTTTCAGAAAAGCTGGCTGACAGATTACGCCTGTCATTGCGGCGCGCGCAAATGCCGCAGAATCATCCTCGACCGCAAAATTCCCGTGAAGTTCCGCAACAAACAGCACGCTTAACTCTCTTATATTCTCATGCCCTCATCTTCTCCCTACTTCGTCGTCCGCGAGTCCGTCATTCAAGGCAAAGGCGCGTTCGCCGTCAAATCAATCCGCAAAGGCACGCGCGTTATCGAATACACCGGCCAGTTGATTCCGGAGGACGAAGCCGACCGCCGCTATGACGATTCCAAAATGAAACGTCATCACACATTTCTCTTTCAGATTTGCGACGGTGCGGTGGCGATTGACGCGGCGGTGGGCGGGAACGACGCGCGCTTCATCAATCACTCCTGCAATCCCAATTGCGAAGCTGTGGAGGATCGCGGCCGCGTTTTCATCGAAGCGATTCGCGCGATTCAGCCCGGCGAAGAACTGACTTACAACTACGGCTTGACCGGCAGCGGCGAAGAGCACGACGACTGGCGGGAGAAATATGCCTGCCGCTGCGGCGCGCCGAACTGCTCGGGCAACATGCTCATCAAGCCGAAGAAACTCAGACCAAAACCCGCCGCGAAGAAAGCCGTGAAAGGCAAGCGCGCGAAACGCACCTGATATGAGAATCGGCATCATCCTCTATCCGACCTACGGCGGGTCGGGCATTGTCGCGACGGAGCTGGGCTGCGCGCTGGCGATGCGCGGGCACGAGGTGCACTTCTTCTCCACGGCGCGGCCGTTCCGCCTGCCTGCTTTTCAGCAGAACACCTATTTTCACGAAGTGCCGGTCGTGGGCTACGATTTGTTCGAGAATACGCCCTACACGTTGACGCTGTCTTCGACGCTCTTTGACGCTTTCAAGATGTATAAGCTTGACGTGCTGCACGCGCATTACGCGATTCCGCACGCGACGGCGGCCTATCTGGCGCGCGAGATGAACGGCGGACTGCCGCCCGTTATCACGACCTTGCACGGCACGGATATCACACTCGTCGGTGCACATCCGGCCTATGCTCCGGTCGTCAAATTCACGCTGGAACAATCGGACGCGGTGACCGCCGTGTCGCACGATTTGTCACGGGAAACGCGCGAAAATATCGGCTACAACGGGCCGCTGCAGGTCATCTACAATTTTATTGACACGGACCTCTATAAGCGCGACACCTGCGTGCAGCGCCGCGAATGGCTGGCAGCGGCGGATGAGCCGATCATTCTCCATATTTCAAATTTCCGGCCTGTCAAGCGAATTCCCGATATTGTCTCCGTATTTGCGAAAGTTCGTGAACAGGTCAAGGCCAAGCTGGTGCTTGTGGGCGACGGCCCCGCACGCAGCAACGCGGAACTTCAGGTGCGCGAATTGGGTTTGCAAGGTGATGTCCGTTTTCTTGGTAAGCAGACGGGCCTTATTGACCTGCTGAGTGTCAGCGATATATATTTTCTGCCCTCGAACAAGGAAAGTTTCGGGCTGTCAGCACTCGAAGCCATGAGCTGCGAAATGCCGGTCGTGGGGTACGATGTGGGTGGATTGCCGGAAGTTGTGGTGCACGACGAGACGGGTTACTTGCTGCCTGTGGATGACTTGGACGGCCTTGCGGCAAGCATTTTGCAGTTGGTGAAAGACACGGAGCTGCGCCGTGCGATGGCCGAGGCCGGCCGCAAACGCGCGCTGGAAGTTTTTCACATTGACAAGATTATTCCGCAATATGAGAAATTATACTTGGAGACCCTGGAAAAGACGGAGGCCAAATGTCTGAAACGAACGGCCGCCACGCCTTCTTTGTCGTCCAAGTCCGCAGTCACCTGACGAAGTTTTTTCATCTTCCGACGGAGCTGCCGGCCCGGACGGAGGATGAGGTGGAGGCGATTCTCAACAACGGATATGATTTGAGCGAGGGCCGCGAGGCAATGCGCTGGGTGCTAGAACACCGCCCCGACTACGAACACGCCGCGGCCTATCGCACGTTCCTGCTCAAGTGGGACCTCTACAACGAGGCCAAGCAAATGATTGCCGCGCACCTGTATGAAGACGCGCTGTTGCGGCTCGGCACGGTGCTCGTGATGGACGACGAAGACCCCGCCGCGCACTATCACGAAGGCGTGGTCTATCGCTTCATGTATCGCTTCCCGGACAGCGAGCAGAGTTTGCGCCGCTGCCTGAATCTCTATCCGAAGTGTGCCATCGGACACCGCGCATTGGGCTACACTTTGGCCTACATGGATCGCAAACGTGAGGCGATCGAAGCGCTCGAAGCGGCCCTGCTTGGACTGCCCGGCGATCTGGAAACGCTGCGCGCGCTTTCCGAAATCCGCGCACAATAATTCCTTCAATATTTTCCGATCTTATCGTTTTCCAGTTCGCGGCGGCGCGTGACGGCACGCGCCCCGCTCATCCATCTTAACTCTTAAGGGTATTCTCATGGCGATTCGCAAAGCCACTGCAGTTTGGAGCGGCACGCTCAAGACCGGCAAAGGTAATCTCACGACCGAATCCGGCGCGCTCAAGCAATTGAACTATTCGTTTCACGACCGGTTCGAAGACGGCAAAGGCACCAATCCCGAAGAACTTGTCGGCGCGGCGCATGCTGGCTGTTATGCGATGGCGCTGTCCGGCGGATTGGAAAAGGCGGGGTATCCCGCCGATCATATCGAAGCCGTCGCGCACATCACGCTCGATTTCGTGGACGGCAAACCGACCGTCACCAAGTCGCACATCGTCTGCAAGGCCAAAGTTCCGGGTATGGACGCCGCGACCTTCCACGAAATTGCCGTCGAAACCAAAGCCGGCTGTCCGATTTCGCGCCTGCTGATGGGTTCCGCCGAAATTTCGCTCGACGCCTCGCTTGCCTGATCTGAAGCTGCCTTCTCCCACTGCTCGCATTCGCTTTTGTCCGCTGACGCTCGACTATCTCGACGTGATGTGCGAACTGCTCGGCGACCCCGAAGTGATGCGCCACTATCCGCATCCGATGGATCGCGCGGAAACTCAGGGCTGGATTGAACGCGGGCTGGCGCGCTACGAGCGTGACGGCTGTTCGTTCTATGCGCTCGAGTCGCTGGAAACCGGCGAGTTCCTCGGGCAGTGCGGCGTGCTGATTCAGGTGGTCGAAGGCGTCTCCGAAACCGAAGTCGGCTATCTGCTTATGCGCAGGCATTGGCACAAGGGCTACGCCACCGAAGCCGCGCGCGCGTGTATTGACTTCGCGCACAGCGAGCGCCGCGCTCCGCGCGTGATTTCGCTGATTAATCCGGAAAACATCCCCTCGCAGAACGTCGCGCGGCGGCTCGGTGCGGAAATCGAAAAACGCGTCATCTGGTATGACCTCCCGCACGACGTCTGGCTGCACAGATAGCTCCACTGATAACAACAATCCTTTCGCAAAACTCTTTTCCACATGCTCAATCCCCACATTTTCCGTGAATACGATATTCGCGGCGTCGTTGAAACCGATCTGACTCCCGACACGGTCTATGAACTCGGTCGCGGAATCGGCACGTTCATTCGCCGCAAGGGTGCAAAAAAGTTTACGCTGGGTCGCGATGGCCGGTTGACCAGCGAACGCATCGCCAACGATTTGAAATCCGGTCTGCTCACAACCGGACTGGAGCTGATTGAAGTCGGTCAGGTGCCGACTCCGGTGCTCTATTTTTCCGCCGCAACGCTGCAGACCGACGGCGGAATTATGATAACCGGCTCGCACAATCCGCCTGAGTTCAACGGCATCAAAATGGCTCACGGCAAGACCTCGATTCACGGCGAAATGATTCAGGAGATTCGCGGCCTCTGCGAGCGCAAAGACTACGAACAGGGCACGGGCAAAAGTTCAAGCTACACAATCCTGCCTGAGTATATCGCGTGGCTGACGGCAAACCTGAAGCTCGACCGCAAGGTGCGCGTCGGCGTGGACAGCGGCAACGGCGTCGGCGGAATGTGCGCGCCGCAAATCTTCCGCGAAATCGGCGCCGAAGTCTTTGACATTTACAGCGAGGTAGACGGCCGCTTTCCCAATCATCATCCCGATCCGACGGTTGAAAAGAATCTCGTTGCTCTGAAAAAGCTCGTCGCGGATAATTCGCTCGAACTCGGCGTAGGCTTCGACGGCGATGCGGACCGGCTGGGCGCGATTGACGGCGCGGGACACGTGCTGTGGGGCGACGTGTTGATGACACTTTTCGCGCGCTCGATTTTGAAGAGCCTGCCCGGCGCGAAGATTATCGCCGACGTGAAGTGCAGCGAGAATCTGTTTGCGGATGTCGCCAGGCGCGGCGGCGTTCCCATCATGTGGAAGACCGGACACGCGCTGATCAAGAGCAAGCTGTGGGCGGAGAAGGCCTCGCTGGCAGGTGAGATGAGCGGGCACTTCTTCTTTGCGGATAGATTCTTCGGCTTTGACGACGGAATCTATTCGGCGGGCCGTCTGTTGGAAATCGTCTCGCGTCTGCCGCATTCGCTCGCGCAGGAACTTTCCGACCTGCCCAAAACCTACAGCACGCCGGAGATTCGCGTGGACTGTCCGGACGATGTGAAGTTCGGCGTGGTGGACAAGGTCAAGAGCAGCTTCAAGGCGCGCGGACTGGAGACGATTGATCTCGACGGTGTGCGTGTGAAATTCGAGGGCGGTTGGGCGCTCGTGCGCGCCTCCAACACACAACCCACGCTTGTGCTGCGCATCGAAGCGACGTCACAGGCTTCACTCGACGCGATTCAGGAGGATGTTTCGCGCGTGCTGAAAGCTGCGGGCTTCACCTTCGATCCGAGCCAGAGCAGCGGCCATTAGGTTGATCTGTCATCCTTCCAGGGATGACAGACGATGCGGGTTGACCCACTCGCCGTATCACTGCCGAACCGCCCGTTTTGGAGCGTGGCAGAGAGTGCACAGCTTGCATCTTGTGCCTCTCTTTTTTCATCATGCACGATGACCGCACCGCCTGCCTACGTCAAACATGATCCCGTCTTCTGATTCTTCATCCTTGTTTATCAATAGGTTGGGCTGTTCCTGTCGCGGCAATTCCTGACTCCTCCGCCGTGCTGGCTGGCCGGACCATTGTTTGCTAAAGCAAGAGAGGCTCTTGAATTGCCTATCGAAACAGCTATATTAGAACAAATCAGTTGGAATTTCCGGGGAATAAACCGCAACCGTCGGTAACGGAGGAGCTATGATTCGCTTGAGAACTTTGTTTGTAGCTTCAGCTCTGTTGATGATGGATGCTATTTGTTTTGGCCAATGTGCTCAATGCCCTCAAGGCTGGTGCCGAACTTTTGCAGACTTGTCATGTTCCTACGATGATTGTACTGGGTGTGAAACATACTTCCTTGAAGTGCCGTGCAATGCTCAGTACTTATGGCAGCTAAAGACATATAGTTTCAACAATGTGTGTGCTCCGTGTGTGACCGTCAAAGAGGTAGGCGGGGGCGTCGTTTTGAGCGCGGGGAATCTCAACAGTTGTTTAGATGGCGAAAGCGGCTCACTATTGCTTACTTGCGACAATGGAATGAAGTACGAGATTAGTGTTTGCCTCAATATCTGTAACGATGCTGGTCAAGAAGTCAACTGCGAGTATTGTGACGCGGACGTTGAGTTTGCATTGTTTTTCACAGCATGTAGCTGTTGTCAATAAACTACTCTAAAAAGAAGTCCTGAAAGGGAGCCGTGTATGCAATCGCTTAAAGTGTTTGCCATAGTGTTCATCGTCATGCTGTTTGTGGCTTCAGCATATGCGGCCCAGCGCCAATGCGTTATCATTGATGCTTTCACGCAGTGGAATTGCCCTCCTTGTGCTACATGGAATCCAACCGAGAGAAGCGTTTTGAACGCCATGACGCGCGATACAGTGATTTCAATCAAGACTCACGGTTGGTGGCCGGGTTCAAACAACGATGCCTTTCATCTGTACAACGTTCCGGAGTCGACGGCCCGCATCAACTATTATGGAGTAAACGCTGTTCCTACGGGCTACGCAGATGGCATCGTAAATTTTGGCCAAAGCGCAACAACGCTTCGTAATGCTGTTCGTTCACGTTATGCCACAGCGTCTCCGTGCACGATCGACAATCTAATAGCAGAAACGTCAAGTCCAACTGGAATTCAAGTCTCGGGCACGATTACAGCCGAGCAGACGCTTACTGGCGCCTATCTTTACGTGGTCCTAATCAGGGATGAAGTCACTTATGCAAGCCCTCCCGGCAGTAACGGCGAGACGTTCTTTCCAGATATTTTTACTGATGCCTCGCCCAATTTCAATGTTGGCACACTGATAAATGCATCACCTGGCTTCCCTTTTGAGTTTGCCACAACTCTTGTTCGAGACCCGTCTTGGGATGTCGAAAATCTCACGGTCATAGCATTCGCTCAGAGAAACTCGAATAGAGAAATTCTTCAAGGTGCATGGACAAATGTACTGCAACCTTACGCCTTCACGACCACAAATGACAATCCGGCACAGGCAGTCATTCAGCCAGCGGCCGGCGAGCAGGCCTATCTCGTTCAGCTCAATAACATCGGCACGATGGATGATTCCTACACGGTTACGCTTGATGGGAACTGGCCGACCGGTTGGGTCTACAGTGTCGAGGAGAACGGCGGCGCGTCGAATCCGACGAGCATCAACGTCAGCCTGAATAGTGGCGAGTCCACGTTCCTGATTGTCAGGGCAAATCCCAATACCAACGCAGGATCAACCGAGTTTTCATTAACCATCGAATCCCATAACAACGACGAGAATATTCAATCGTATTCGTGGCGGCTGATGGCCGGTTTGGATGTGCTGGTGATCGACGGTGATGGCGGCGAAACCTACGAAACCTACTACGCGGCCGCGCTGGACGCTGTGGATGAGACCATCAATGTCGTGTGGGGATGGTGGGATGCAAGCCTTGATGAAGTGGACGTGAACCTCTTCGAAGGCGTGGACGTCCTCGTCTGGTTCACCGGCAATCAATGGCAGGAAACGCTGACGCCGCTTGACCAGCTGAATCTTCAGGACTATCTGGAGAACGGCGGCAAATTAATGCTGACCGGTCAGGGCATCGGCTTCGACATGCGCAACGACCAGTTCTTCATCGACTACATGCACGCCCAGTATCTGCGCAACTTCCCGATCGGCACGGGCGTGACGGGGCTTGCAGGCACGGTCGGCGACGGCTTGAACTTCACGATTGTCAGCGGCACGGGCGCGAATAATCAGAACCGTCAGTCCGCAATCGCGACGCGCAACGAGCAGGCGACGCTGATGTTCAACTACGTGCAGGAATACCAGGGCCAGACACAGGGCGCGGGTTTGACTGTGGACAACGGCAACTACCGCATCCTGTATCTCGCTTTCGGCTTTGAGGCCATTTCGACGGAACAGAACCGCAACGCGATGATGGAGCGCGCCATCGGCTGGCTGCTCTATGGAACGACCAGCTCGCCTGAGACTCCGCAGACGATGCCGACCGAGTTCAGCCTGTTGCAGAACTATCCGAATCCGTTCAACCCCGAGACGACCATCCCGTTCGCTCTGCCGGTGCGCTCCAATGTGACCCTGAAGGTGTTCGACCTGCTGGGCCGCGAAGTGGCGACTCTTGCAAATCGTTCGTTTGAAGCGGGTCTGCACAGCGTCTCGTGGAACGGCAGCGACCTCTCAAGCGGTGTCTATTTCTACACGCTAAAGGCCGAGAACGGCGAGCAGAGCTTCTCAAGCACGCGCAAACTGGTCTTGATGAAGTAATCCCCGCCGGATGACTGGCACGGTTTCCTTGACAACTCACCTTTAATTCCTGAAGCGCCGCCTGCCGCGATGTGACGGTGGGCGGCGTTTCACCTTTTCTCTGGAGGGGAAAGGACCCATGAATTCCCATCACAAACACTTTTCCGTTCCGCTGCTCGGCGCGCTGGCCTTGGCGCTGCTGCTCTGCTGGCCGTTTGTGCGCGAGTCGCGGCAGACGACGGCTGAGGCGTGTTGGAACAACGTGCTGATCGAGTGCTTCGACTCGACGCGCGCGGCGTGGCCGTGGGCCAAACCCTTCGGCGCAAATCCGGTTCGCCGCTGGCGCATTTCACCGGCACTCCCGCAACTCACGTGGGGACTGCAGGATCGCTTCTACAGTCTCGGCTTGCAATCGTTCTGCAATGATGAACAGGCCATCTGGGTGCTCGGCGGGCCGGGCACCGAAGACCCGAACTTCGACGACTATCCGGCCAATCTGAACACCTACGTGACTTACGGACCGATCAATTTGTCGACGGCTACTGAAGCGCGCGTGCAGTTTTCGCTCTATTTCCGCAATGCCATGGACATCGGCGACACGATTTGCTGGGGCGCGGATTCGGTGTTTACGCTCGCGACGACGCATATCTGGCTGGACAGCACATTGTCGCACGAAGACGCGGGCTGGCGGGGTTTCACGATGGATTTGAAAGACCTCTATCGCAACAACGCCACGCGCGACAGCGTCTCCGCGTTGGGCCGCACCGATGTCTACGTCTTTTGGTGGTTCCGCTCCAACAGCAATCAACAGCGCGGTCGCGGCGCGTTCTTGGATGACGTCATCATCGCTTGGGACAATGGCCAAATCGACATGCTCGCGGGCTCACTCAGTATCTTGAATCCGGACTCGCTCACCTATCCCACAAATATCGAAGTGGGAGACTCGGTAGTATTTCAGTATTCGTTCAGATTGTGCGACGGCGGCGTGTTGTATTATCCTCCGTTTCACGTCATGCTGGCCATTGATGGAAACCCGATTCTCGATTCCGTGGTCGTGGACGGTCAGCCCGGACAGTTCTTCACGTGGTTTACCGAACCGATTGAGATGACTGCTGCAGGCAACTTCAATCTGCAGTTGATGATTGATCCGGGTCAGGAAATTGCCGAGTCGAACGAAAACAACAACACAGCCGTCTATCCGTTCTCCGTTCAAGAGCCCAATGTTCGTCCGGTCTTCGAGTGGCTCGCTCCGGGTCCGCTCTCGCCGACGGGCGACACATTGTTCGCTTATGGACAGGGCACGTTGCGCTGGAGTCTGCAGGATCCGGATGACGACGCGACGGTTTCCATTTACGCGGATACCGATGCGAACGGATGTCTCGGGCCGCTGATTCCGGGCGGGTCGAACCGTCCTGAAGTTGGTGTGGATTCGCTGGTGTGGAACGTGAGCGGAATGATTGCCGGATCGGTGCGCTGGCCGTTCGCGCAGGTGAGCGACCCGACGCATTCTGATTGTTACTACGCGCCGTATCCGGTTGTGGTCCGCAGTCTTTCGACGGGAGAAGAAGTTCTCGTGCCGTTGTTGTTCCAGCTTGCGCAGAACTATCCGAATCCCTTCAACCCGAGCACGCAGATTGAATTCGCCATCACGCGCGCGGGTCATACGAGCTTGACGGTCTATGACATCACGGGCCGCGAAGTCGCCACCCTGATTGACAACGACTTGACACCCGGCATCTATCAGGCCAACTTCAATGCGGGTCCCGACCTGACATCCGGTGTGTATATCTATCGTCTCGATGCGCCCGAAGGCAGCCTGACGCGCAAGATGATTCTGATGAAATAGGTTTGTCGTCTCTTGACGTGCAAAGCGCCGCGAATCTTCGCGGCGCTTTCAGTTGAAACATCTCCGAGCGGCGGGCGGCTACGGGTCTACGCGCACCATGAACACCGGAATATTCACACGGTGCCGCACGCGGGTGGCGGTTGCTCCGAGCAAGAGGTCTTTCAGCGCGCGGTGGCCGTGCGTTCCGATGATGAGCAGTTCGGCCTGCTCTTCCTTGACCAGCCGCACGATTTCGTCCGGCGGATTGCCGTAACCCATCACCGGTTTCGCGCTGATTCCGCGCTGCGCCAGTTCAACCTTCAAGTGTTCGAGATACGCTTCGTCGGCAAGCACTTCACGGTCTTCGGCCTTCTCGCTCCAGACACGCGGGGCCATCGTGTCGGCGACGTGCACGAGCAGAAGTTCCGCACCGCTGTCTTTGGCCATTGCCATCGCACGTGCCACGAGCACACGGTCGCTCTCTGTTGCTTCCAACGCCACAGCGATACGCTGGTAACTTGCGTGTTCAGGCTCCGGCAGTTCAAACGCAGGTGCCGCAGCTTCCGCGTGCAGCATCCGCTTGAACAGCGGCATGGTCACCAGATACAGCAGCAAAGCACCAAGTCCCACCGCAATCGCCAGCACCAGCACGTGCGTCCACTGCAGTCCTTCGGGCGAGGCCGCAATCCAATCTCCCAGCACACCGATCACCAGCCACACATTCAGACTGATTATCACGGTCGCGGCGCTCCACGCCAGTATCTTCACCCACAGCTTGCTCGCAAAATCGCCCATTAGCCTGCGGTCGCTCGTGAATTGAATCAGCGGCACGACAGCAAACGGCAATTGCATCGAGAGCACGACCTGCGAAAGAATCAGAAGCTGATAGCTTCCCGAGTCTCCCATAATCCAGATGGTTACTGCGGCGGGAATAATCGCCAGCGACCGCGTAATCATTCTGCGCAGCCACGGCCGGATGCGCAGGTTGATGAATCCTTCCATGACCACCTGCCCGGCGAGCGTTCCGGTGAGTGTGGAACTTTGGCCGCTCGCGAGCAGGGCAATCGCGAATGCGGTGCTGGCGACTTTCGCTCCAAGCAAAGGCGCGAGCAGTTCGTGTGCCTGCTGAATTTCGGTGACTTCAATGCCGTTTTCGTAGAACACCGCCGCCGCCAGCACGAGAATCGCCGCATTCACGAAGAACGCCGCGTTCAGCGCAACCACCGAGTCAATCAGATTATATTTGCAGGCCTGCCGCACGTTTGCGATGCTGCCGCCGACCGCGCGCGTTTGCACGAGAGCGGAATGCAGATACAAATTGTGGGGCATGACCGTCGCGCCGAGAATTCCGATGGCAACATACAGGCTCTCGTGGGTGATGCTCGGCACAAAGCCCGAGACGATTCCCGCGAAGTCAGGTTTGGCCAGAACCATCTCCAATAGAAAACAGATGCCGATGGTGGCAACCAGCGTCAGGATAAACGCTTCGACTTTGCGAATCCCGAGATGCTGAAAGTAGAGCAACAGAAAAACATCGACGGCGGTTATCAATACTCCCCATAAGAGCGGAATACCGAACAGAAGATTTAATCCAATGGCCGAGCCGATGACCTCGGCTAAGTCGCAGGCGATGATTGCAATCTCGCAGACAACCCACAACACAAAGCCGACCGGCTTTGAATAGCCTTCGCGGCAGGCGCGCGCGAGGTCACGGCCCGTGACGATGCCCAGCCTTGCGGACAAGGCTTGCAGCAGCACGGCCATCAGATTGCTCATCAGCAGCACCCAAATCAGCGCGTAGCCGAAGCGCGAACCTCCTTCGAGGTCAGTAGCCCAGTTGCCCGGGTCCATATAGCCGACGCTGACGAGATAGGCCGGTCCCGCGAATGCGAACAGCCGCCGCAGAATACTCGTCTTTTCAGGTATCGCTACGGAGCGGTGGACTTCGGAGAGCGAGACCAATTCCGGCGCGGGCCGCTTAGTGTGTCTTCCCACTTTCAACTCACTCCACTAAGATATTCGCCGCGACGGTTGCGCCTAATGTGCGCTGCACGCCTTCGACGGAAATGTGCACGATTTCATCCTGCGCGGGAGCGTAGGTCACCTCGACGTCTGTGCCGAGTTCGAGTCCGAGTTTTGTGAGATAGAGCAGCGCGTCGCGTTTTCCTTCAATAATGCGCGCGACCTTGCCGTGTTCGCCGACTCCCATTTCCGAGAGCCTGCGCAGCTTCCGCGTGGCAAAGAGTCCTTCCGCATCGGGAATCGGGTCGCCGTGCGGGTCGAACTTCGGGAAACCCAGCTCACGGTCAATGGCTTCGACAAATCGGTCGGAGACGGCATGCTCGATACGCTCGGCCTCGTCGTGGACCTCATCCCATGAGTAGCCCAGCTTGTCGTGCAGATAGCTTTCTATTAGCCGGTGTCGGCGGATCAACTGACGGGCTATGGCGACCCCCTGCTCACTCAAGGAGACTTCCCGCCTCGGGATATGGTGGACGAGTTTTTGTCTGGCCAGCTTTTGAATCATGGCCGTTACAGTCGAGTCTCCCAGCCCTAATCCTCGGGCTAAAGCCGAAATGGATAGCTCCTCTCCTCTCTCGGAGAGCCTGTAAGCAAATAATAAACAATCTTCTGCGGCTGTGGAAAGCATATTCAACGTGTAGATTTTATTATTTCGATGAGTCGAAATATAATATTCATTTTATCGAAAGTCAAGCATCCTCGTTCGCTAAGTTCAAAGACTTCATCACACAAGGGCGGGATCTGGTTGGTCGAAACCTTCGGGAACTTTGGCGATTGCCCATGCGTTCAATATGTATTACACGCCTCCACACTCCGGCATCCTCTCCACAAGTTCTGGTATTCCACAGAACAAATCCAATATTATCAAAACCTTTCTCTACCAAAGCGCTTGAGGCATCCGAAATATTCGGGATATTGAAATCTACTTTTCTCGAGAGAAATGGAACGCCCTTTCTCGAAAATTCGTTAAATTGTAGATTATCCCTTGCACTGCAACCAATCGCAGGACCCGATTATGCCCCAGACGAACGGTTTACATAGAGTCTTTTGGCTCGCCTTGCTGCTTCCCGCGCTTGTTTTCGCCCAGTTTCAGTGGCCGGACAATGGCGTAGCGATCCGCCAAGGTGCGCACTTGGGCTGGAACGGTGCGGCCATCGCTGCCGGAGAAGACGTCGCACTCTTCTATTATGATTGTCTGCGCGACGGCACTCGCGATGTCTGGGGCACACGCATCGCTCCGAGCGGCGAGCATCTGTGGGGTCAGAACGGTCGACTCGTCTCCGGCAACATCAGCGAGCAGAGGGCGCCCGTCGTCGCGGCCTATCCCGACGGCAGCGTGCTGGTGGTGTGGGAAGACTACGCATCGGGACGTTTCCGCGACCTGCTGGCCCAGCGTTATGACGCGAATGGCAATGCGATGTGGTCGCCGGCCGGTGGTGTTGCAGTCATCGAGGCCTATCGAGATCAGTTTGATGCGCATCTTGCACTCAACGATCAGGGTTACGCCTTCATCGCGTTCACCGATGACCGCTTGACCACCGGCGCCGACACGCGTCTCTCCGCGTATGCGCAAGTTCTGACTCCGCAAGGTCAGCGCGTCGGTCCGCTTGATGGTATTCAACTCGTGGACCGTATCGCAAACTACAACAGCACCCTCGGTGTGGTGTGCGTGGGCAGCGACGCATACATCTTGTGCGACGTCACCAACGTCACCAAGGAACTCGTGATTCAGAAGCTCTCGCCTTCTGGAGAGATTGGCTTTCCCGACGACGAAGCGTTGGTTGAACCCGCCGACTATGGCCGCAGCACATTGATTGCTCTCGATAACGCACTCGCGCTCGCTTGGACGGAACGCAACGGCGTGGATTTCTACGGCGACGCGCGCTTCACTTTGCTCAACCTCGACCGCACACCGCTGCCGGGCTGGACGATGGAAGGTGTTCTGGTCGCTTCCGGTCCGTATACTCAGTCAGTGGTGGCCATGACCGAAGCTCCCGACGGTGGAATTGTCGCGGCACTTGCCGACTATCAGTTCGACCCGGATGAAGCTGAATTGAGTTTCTATCGCTACAGCCGCTCGGCCACATTGGAGTGGGGGCCTGTCAGTTTTGGCAACGCCGCGCAGCGCTCCTCGCCTGTGGACTGGTATTGGCAGAACAACGACCTCGTGATTGCCTGGGTGGAGACGTTTAATTATACGGAACAGCGACTCCGCACACAGAAACTCTCTCTGAGCGGTGTCAAGCAGTGGGGAGAGAACGGCCGCACGCTTTGGTCTCGCGAAGGCAAGAAGCTGCGGGCAGATATCGTCAAACCGTCTGCGGGTCCGGCGCGTGTGGTGATTGTTTCGGGACGTTTCATCGCGCAGCCGGAGAGTCTGTTCGTCGGAGAGCTTTCCAGTTCCGGTGAGTTGTCCGGTCAAGCCGAGTTTATCAGCGGCGGTTGGACATACGACAGCAACGATGCACGCGTCGCGCGCATCGGCGAGCAGAAATTAGCCGTCATCTGGACGGACACGCGAACGCGATTCGACCGCGATGTATACTATCAGCTACTCGACGGACACGGCACTCCGCTGCTTGAGCCGCAGGGCCGCAAGCTTGAAGTGCCCGGCCAGTTTTCGAGTTACGCCGCGCCCTCGGTGGAATCGGACGGACAGGGCGGCGCGCTGCTTTGCTGGATCGGTGACTCAATGGCCTTCACTCACGTCATCCATATTCATCGTATTGACGGCAGCGGAAATCAAGTGTGGGCGGAGCCCGCGAAGATTCGCTCGCAAAACGGATTTTACGGTCAAACGCGACTCGTACCGGACGGTAACGGCGGAGTGTTTGTCGCCTTCTCCCGATTCACACAGGCGTTTGTCGCGCGCATCAGTGTTGCGCATGTGAACGCGGCGGGACAGACAAGTTGGGTCGGCGACTATCATGAGTTTCCCGGCACGCCCGGCAATGATGCCATCCTGCATGCCGCAATTGCCGACGGTCAAGGCGGTTGTTATCTGGCGGGCATTACCGGCCCGTGGACGGACACGGACGCGGTAATCTTCCACGTGAATCAGGACGGCACGTTCGGCGAGAACTGGACCGGCAATGGCCGCATCTTCGGCGGCACAGGCGAGCGCGACCGCACTCCGTCACTCGCTATGGTGAGCGGGAATGTGCTCATGACCTATGAACGTCCGCAGTCGGACGGCGCGGCGACCTACGATGTGCGCGGCGTGCTCTTGAGTCCGGCAGGCGATGCATTGTGGGGGCAGCAGGGCCGTAGACTCTCTGCGCAGGAATCCGCAGTCATCAGACACGTCGTCACCGAAGACGGCACAGGTGGATTTCTCCTGGGCTATGAAGACTACCGCAACAACGCCACACACTTGTATCTCGCGCGTTACAACGACGACGGCGTGGCGCAATGGGACGGCGTCGAGCGGCTTATCTGCTCGCATCCCCTCGACCAGACACGATTGGTCATGACACACGACAACAATGGCGGCGCGTGGCTACTCTGGGAAGATTTCCGAAACAGCGACGAGTATCAGGAAGTCGACCTTTACGGAACACACATTGACGGTCAGGGAAACTTCGCAACTATCGGCGGCTTCACATGGCCGGCGGACGGACATCCGGTTTGCGCAATTCCCACCTATCAGCAGGACGCCGTGCTTGTGCCGTGGGCCAACGGGTCCGCACTCGCGTTGTGGAAGGATTTGCGTTCGAGTAATCCCGGACGCTGCTGCGGAGCAGGTGCGGTGGGAGATGTTTTCAACAATGTCTACGCGCAGGTTCTCTCCGAAGTGAGCTTGGGCGCGCGCGACCGCGACGTTGTTCAATTTGTGCCGGAGTCGCTTTTTCTCACGGCCTATCCGAATCCGTTCAATCCGAGCACGAGCTTGAGTTTTACTCTGCCGCAGACTGCGGGTGTGAAATTGACCGTCTTTAACGTGCTGGGACAGGCCGCCGAAGTGCTGTTCGATGCACCCTTGGCGGCGGGAGAGTATTCGATGGTGTGGGACGCAGGCGCGTATCCGAGCGGACTCTACTTTGCAAAACTGGAAACGACTACCGGACATTCGACGGTGCACAAGCTGACGCTGCTGAAGTAGCGCCCAGCCGGGCACATGAATACGAATCGGGGCGGCCAGTTGGCCGCCCCGTATGTTTTGTCTGTCGCCGTTTCGGAATCTCGAGCTTCTACTTCACTTCCCATTCGCAGTCTTTCGAAGAGAAGACGACCAGCCGATTCGCATCAAAGCGGATGCCGGTGACATCGCCGGTGGAGCGGCAGAGTTCTCCAATTTGATTGCCTGTCAGAACATCATAGGGCGTGAACGCCGAGCCGCTCTGCGCGATGGCAATCGTATTGTCGGGAGAGAGCCACACGCGCTCGGCATTGCGAATTGTCATAAACGCGTCGCCGCGCGGAATGGTGCGCTCAAAAAAGCCGACATTCACCAAAGTCAGCGCGCCGGTGTTCTCCCACACGCCCGCAATCGCGCACGTTCTGCCGAAACCATAACCTTTCGAGGAAACAGAGAACTCCCGCGAGCCGATGCGCTGATTGTCCGGCAGCTTGCTTTTGTCATCGCATTCCTGTCCCTTTTCCTTCAGTAAATCATAGAACGCAAGCTTACCGTTGGTCACCTTCGCGCAGATGTTGCGGCACTCCACGGAGGAGTTGAGCATCTGCAAGGCTTCGAGTGCTCCCGACTGCCTCACGACTTCTATTTCAATTTCCGTTTCGACAGGACTCCTCAAGCCGAAAGCCGTAGCCTGCAATGTAACCTTGTGTTTACCGCGCTTGGCCCACCCGAGTTCGGGTGTGACGGTGACCGTCACAACACCCGGCGGATCGAGAATCACGGGCTTGACGGAGACATTCAGCCACTCTGGGGTGCCCGCAGCGGGTGCAACCTGCACGGCGTATTTCTGTCCGGCTTTCCACGAGACGTTTAACGCAAATTCCGCCGTCTTGCCCCATTCAACCTGCATGGAACTCTGCTGCGCTTCGATCACAAGGTCGCTCTTCTGCGCGGTGCCAAAACCTTCCGGCGCGGTTTTTGGATCGCCGCTCTCCGGTCCTTGACAGGCCCGTGTAAACACCGACGCCGCAATCACAAACATGGCAATAGTTTTCATGGTGATGTGCTTTCTCTATTTGGTGAGACAACTTATCCGATTGAACGTCGCGACATGAAGTTCGACGTGAAAATTTCCTAAAGCCTTTTTGCAAGCGCCCGGATATGCTCCGGCCCAATCCCGCAACAGCCGCCGATAATGTCCGCAATAGATTTGATGCGCACGCCCCAGTCGGCGAATTCGTCTGGAGTGATGGACTGATCGAGCGCGTTGGGATAGACACCGATGGCGATTCCGCCGTGCACGTGCATCGATAGATTCATCACGGCCTGCGCGGCGATGGGCAGCGGCGTGCAGTTAATGAGCACGGCGGCTGCGCCGAACTTGACGACGGTGCGCGCGGCTTCGCGCAGCGAATCGCCGTTCAGCAGCTCCGTGTCCGACTTCATCACAAAAGATGTCCAAACTGGAATGCCAGTGGCGCGCGCGAAGTGTGTGGCAATTTTCGCTTCGCGAATGGAATTCTGAGTTTCGACCAGAATGATATCCACTCCCGCTTCCGCGAGTAGCTGTGCGTTATGCCGATGTTCCGCGCGGAGCACCAGGTCGCCGGGTGCGAGTTCCGGATGAAAACAATCTTCGAGCGGGGCCATCGAACCCGCGACCGGCACATGTTCGGGAGCGGCGGCGCGCGCGAGCGTCACGGCCTGCTTCGTCAACTCGGCGGCATGCTCGGCAAGTCCGACTTTGGAAAGCGTGTATCTTGATGTCCGAAATGTCCCGGCCGTGAGAACGTGTGCGCCCGCCTGGACATACGCGCGATGCACTTCCGACACAAGCTCCGGTGCCTCCCGCAGAGTTTCGGCTGTCCACAACGGAAGCCTGCAAGCGGCGCCTCGAGCCTCAAGTTCGGTCCCGAGCGCACCGTCCAGCAGGATCGGCCGCGCGGTTAGCTTCTGCATTGCTTGCGGGCCGTCCGCAGGGTTTGCACGATTGGGGGACATTTAACCTATTGTTTATACGTATCGGAACAGGTCTTGCACGCTCGAATTTGGGGAAATTCCCGCCTGTGAGAAAAGCACATAAATCCTGTATTCATTGCTCTGGGCCGGAGATTTCCGTATCTTAAGTCATTGCAACTGCTCGAATTTGCCGAAATCTGCTCAGAAAGGCAAGGTGGAGCGATGCAGACTATATATAGGATAGCACGTTTCGGCCAGCAAATCCGTCGCCGGTGCTTTCTTCTTCTGGCCGCCGGAATTCTCTTTGGCAATTCTGCCTGCCACATTGAGGATACGCGGGAAGGGGCAGGCACGGCTCTGGATTTCAGTCTGGAGCTCGTCAACGGCAAGGTGATTGATGCCGCCGAGTTTTTTGGTTCGGTGGTGCTCATCAACTTCTGGGATACGCGGTGCGGGTCCTGTCACGCCGAACAGGATGATTTGAACCGGCTGTTCGCGGAGCATCACAACGAGGGGCTGGTGATTATCGGAATCGCTCTCGCGGCTCACGGTCTCACAGATGTGCTTGCCTACCTTACAGAGAATCATGTCGAGTATATCTCCGGTGTCTTTGGCGAGAGCGTGCGCGGGAGATTGGGCCAGCCGTCCGTGATTCCGAGGTCCGTTCTCGTAGATCGAGCCGGAGTGCTGGTCAGTGAATGGACGGGCGCGCGCGCGTACGATGAGCTTCTGGAACAGATTAATCCCCTGCTCTCAGAATAATATTTTTTGCGGACGGCCGCACACATATCAAGAATCTTCCTTATTAAGGTTTGATGGCGATGCTACAGCTTCTCGCACTGCTTTGGATAGTGATAGTTTCTTCCCTGACGTTCGCGCAGACGGCGGACGTGCAGATCAATGTTCAGAACGACCTTGCGCCGTTCAAACAATATTACGAGTCTCGCGCGGACTGGCCGCGTTCGCACGGCTGGAAGCCATATATGCGCTACCTGTATGACGTGGAACAGCGTGCGTTTCCCGACGGCACAATTCCCGCAGGCGCGCGTTGGCGCGCGTGGGAGGAAATGCAGCGGATGGAGCGCGTGTCGCTCGATGAACCGTGGCGCGCATTGGGGCCGTTCAATCACGGCGGCCGAACTCGTGTGCTGAGATTTCATCCGAATAATCCGAACATTATGTTCGCGGGTTCCGTCGGCGGCGGACTCTATCGCAGCGACAATGCGGGCGAGAGTTGGTATCCCTTGACGGATGCGCTGCCCAATCTTGCGGTGGGATGTTTCGAAATCTCGTTAAGCAATCCCAATATCATGTTCATGGGGACGGGAGAGGGCTACTTCAACGGCGACGCCATCAAAGGTATCGGATTGCTGAAGTCTGTAGATGGAGGAGTAACGTGGGCCTTGACGGGCTTGAATTACACTTACTCGCAGGGCAAATCCATTCTGAAGATCAGCATCGACCCGCGCAACTCAAACAACGTGCTCGCGTCCACGAACGACGGATTGTATCGCTCGACGAACGGCGGCGCGAGTTTTGATCTGGTGCGCTCGGGCAATATCAACGAACTAAAGCGCGATCCGCAGAATCCGGACGTGCTGCTGTACGCGGCGGGCTACCCGTGGGGCGCGACACAAAACGGAGTCTATCGCTCGACGGACAACGGCGCGACGTGGCTGCCGTCGGCAACGGGTCTGCCGTCATCCTCGATTACGGGTCGCTACGTGATTGATTTCTTCCGCGAGTATTCGCTGGTGGTGTATTGCGGCGTGTGCGGGGACTTCGATTACAACGGATCGCAGATGATCGGCGTGTTTCGGTCGCTGGATAACGGCGTGACGTGGGAACAGATGTCGGTGCCGGGCGAAGAGAACCACTACGCCAGTCAGGGTTGGTATGACATGGCCATCGCGGTCAAACCGAATGATCCGGAGGTCGTCTTCAACGCCGGGCTGGATGTCTACCGTTCGGTGAACGGCGGACAGAACTGGTCGCGGCGCTCGTGGTGGCATCACTCATTTGGAGAACCGACCTTCTCGCATGCCGATCATCACGAGTTGATTTTTCATCCGACTGATCCTAATCAACTCTGGGATGTAAACGACGGCGGGATTTTTGTCTCTTACGACAACGGTCAGACATGGAACGAGAAGAATACGGGATTCGACACCTATCAGTATTATGCGATGGGGAATGCGACGCTCGATACGGCGTTGGCCTATGGCGGCACACAGGATAACGGCACGTCACGTTACGACGGCGACGGGGATTGGGATATGGTGTTCGGAGGCGACGGCGGCTATTGTGTGGTGGACTACACAAATAACAACACAATATACGTAGAGTATCAGAACGGCAATCGCTATCGCTCGGACGACGGCGGACACAACTTCTCGGAAATCAATCCCGGCATTTCGGGAACCGGGCCGTGGGTGACGCCGATCATTCAGGATCCTTTCGCCCCGAACACGATTTACACAACGACCAATGGCACGGGCGCCAGCGTCTGGATGTCGCCCACTCAGGGACGCAACGGAAATTGGGTGAACCTCGGACCGGTCGGCAGCTCCAATCAAGTGCTTGCCGCATCTCCCGCGTTGCCGGGAAGGCTCTATCTCGGCAGCAGCTCCTCGGTCTTTCGCTATGACGCGCAGGGCGGACAATGGATCAATGTTTCCGGCAATCTTCCGGGAACGTATACGACGCGCATCACGCCCGACCCGTATGACCCCAACACGGTGTATGTTACAAAATCCGGATTCTCGGGCGGACACGTATGGAAATCGGTGACGTCGGGAACTACGTGGACGGACATCACCGGCAACTTGCCTAATGTGCCGTTTCAAGATGTGATTGTGGACTTGAATGATCCGGCGGTGCTTTATGCAGGCGGAGACATCGGCGTATTTCGCACTGAGAACGGCGGGCAAAGCTGGCACATTTTCGGAGACGGATTGCCTGCGGTACGCGTGGATGATATGGATATGCAGACCCAATCGGGCGTGTTGCGTGCGGCGACGCACGGACGCGGCATGTGGGAAATTCCGACCGGTTCGACGACGCTCGCGATGCTCTATCCAAACGGTACGGAACTGCTCGCGGTCGGCAGCACGATTCAGATACGCTGGTCCGGCACGACGTTCGGCGGCAACGTCAGTCTCTCGTTGAATCGCAACTATCCGAGCGGCGCATGGGAAACGATTGTCGCGTCGACTCCGAATGACGGAATTCATGCGATTATCGTCTCCGGACCTGTGACGGATCACGCGCGCTTTCGCATCACACATTTGACACAAGGTGAACTGTCAGACACTTCCAACGCCGATTCGCGCATCGTCAATCCTGCGCTGAATCTGTTATCTTTGAACGGCGGACAGACCGTCTTGACAGGAACGAACGATACTATCCGTTTTGAGCGCGTGCTCGTGGAAGGAAGCGTCTCGATAGAACTCAATCGGGATTACCCGAGCGGCAACTGGCAGATGCTTGCCGAGAATTACTCAGGCGCGGATTCCTATCTCTGGCGCGTGCTGCAGCCCGGCGGCGAACGCTGCCGGATTCGCGTGACGAGCGACGAGCAGCCGTGGCTGAACGACATGTCCGAGACGGACTTTATCGTGCGCGCTCCGCAGATGACGATACTCACGCCGAATGGCGGAGAGGTGGTAACCTCCGATCTGCCTTACGAAATCACGTGGGAAGCGACCGAGTATCCGGGCAGCTTCCGCGTAATGCTGAACCGCAGCTATCCGGAAGGCAACTGGGAATTGTTAACGAGCGTCACGGAAAACGACGGCAGCTGGCTCTGGACACCGCGCGGCGCTTCAACAACTCGGGCGCGAATCCGTCTGGCAACGCCGCTGGATCCCCTGGGAACCTACGTTGAGAGTGCGGGCGACTTCACGATTGAAGGCGGCACGTCGGTCAGCGACCGGCCGCTGCCCACCGCGTTTCAGGTCGGCGAAGTCTATCCCAACCCCTTCAATCCTTCGACGCAATTTACGCTTGATCTGCCGACACGCACACACGTCACCGTTCGCGTGACAAATCAGCTCGGTCAAACAGTCGCTACGGTGCTGGACGCGGAGCGCGATGCCGGTTCGCATACGATTGTGTTTGACGGCTCCGGTTTGTCGTCGGGAATCTACTTCCTGCGTGTGGATGCCGCACGTGAGACGATCGTTCGCAAATTGACGCTGCTGAAATAGCGTGCCGAAGCTCTCGCCGAAGGCTCGCGCGGCACGGATTACTGAAGAGTTGTTCCGTCTCTATCCGCAGCCCGAGTGTGCCTTGACGCATGCCAATGCGTTCGAGCTTGCGGTCGCGACGATACTCTCCGCGCAATGCACCGACGAGCGCGTCAACATGGTTACACCCGTTCTGTTCAAGAAGTTTCCGACACCTGCCAAGCTTGCCGCGGCAACTCAGGAAACCGTCGAAGAGATTATTAGATCCACCGGCCTCTTCCGCAACAAAGCCAGGAACATTCTGGGCTTCGCGAACGCGATCGTGAATCAGTTCGGGGGTAAAGTGCCTCAAGACCTGGAGACGTTGATCACCTTGCCCGGCATTGGCCGTAAAACGGCGAATGTTATTCTCGGCACGGCCTACGGCATCGCATCAGGTGTCGTCGTGGACACTCACGTCGCTCGACTCTCTGCCCGCATGGGACTTACGGACAGTGAAGATGCCGTGAAGATCGAACGAGATTTGATAGGGCTACTCCCGCAGGAGCACTGGATAAACTTCTCGCACGCCATGATCTGGCATGGCCGCCGCGTCTGCAACGCACGCAAACCGAACTGCGCGGAGTGCACGCTGACGAAGTTCTGCCCAAAGGTGGGTGTGGAATAGAACGCTTCGATTTCAACTGCTAAACAAGAAAACCCCGGCTCATCACCGGGGTTCTTGATTCAAAGCACGGCGGGATCATTCTCCCAGAATTTGTCTCGGCTTGACTCCCTTGCTCGAAAGCGCGTAGGACAGCGCTTCAATCTCGATGGCCATGTTTTCATAGCGCACCGCGACGCCTTTCGGCACAAAAATGGAAACCGGAGCAAAGTTCAGGATAGCGCGGATTCCCGCTTCCACAAGTTGGTCGACGACGCGCTGTGCGGCAAACGCGGGAACCGCCACAATTGCGATCTTGATGTTCTCTTCTTCAAGAACTCGTTTCAGGCTTGCAAAATCCTGAACGACAAGGCCGCCGACTTCATGGCCGACCTTCTGAGGATCGCTGTCAAACACCGCGCGGATCAGAAATCCCTGCTCGGCAAACTGTTTGAAGTGCACGAGCGCGGTTCCGATATTCCCGACTCCGACCAGACAGACGTGCCACGTGCGGTGAAGTCCCAGAATGCGGCTGATAGCGCGATGCAAATCCACGACGCTGTAACCCAGCCCTCGTCTTCCAAACGCACCAAAAAATGAGAGGTCCTTACGCACCTGCGCCGCGGTGAGGCCATTCAGTTTGCCGATTTCTTCCGAGGAGATCGTGGTCTTTTCCGAACTTAGCGCGGTCTGCAGAGTCCGATAGTATTTCGAGAGTCGCTTGACCGTCGCGTCGGAAACGTGATTCGAACTCTTCTGCTTCTTGGGCCGCGCAACGGGCTTGCGCGCCTTGCGGCGTGACTTTGCCGCAACTTTCTTCTTTACCTGCTCAGCAGCCATAACCCTTCCTTACATTGCACCTTTGCCGGAAACTACCGCCGCAATCGTGCGCAGCATTATCCGTAAATCGAGCCAGAGGCTCCAATTCTCGACATAAAACAAATCGTATTCCGTGCGCTCCTCGATAGTCGTGTCGCTGCCGCGGAATCCGTTCACTACCGCCCAACCCGTCAATCCCGATTTCACTCGATGCCGATCGAGATAATTGGGAATATATTCTGCGAACTTGTGCACAAACTCGGGCCGCTCCGGACGCGGTCCCACGAGTGACATATCGCCGCGCAGCACGCTCCAAAACTGCGGAATTTCGTCGAGCGACCACCGCCGAATGAACTTGCCGACGCGTGTCACCCTCGGGTCGCCGCGCACGGCCCATACTGCGCCGGTCCTGGATTCGGCGTCGGTGCGCATGGAGCGGAACTTAATCATATCGAACTCTTTGCCGTCCATCCCGACGCGCCGTTGTCTGTAGAAGAGCGGTTTCCCGCTGTCAAGATAGACGGCCAGCGCGATAATCGCATAGAGCCACGAGAAGGCGAGCAGGAACAGCGCGGAAAACACAAAGTCCAAAATGCGCTTCATAACGTAACCGATACCCGACATCGCCAACGTCTTAAGTTTAAGAACAGGCTTGCCGCCGATTTCGGTCACCTGCACGCGTGAACGTGTCACGTCCACCGCGGCCGAAATATAGAGCAATTCAAGCGGCGTGCCTTCGGCCGCGCGGGCGACTTCGCCGAGCTCATGCTCTTCTTCCGGCGACGGAGCAAGCATCAGTGCGTCGAGTTCGTGTTCCTGCCAAAGATTCCGCAGCGCGTGAATGTCGCCGAGGCTCGGTCCGTCGGGAACGGGAGAAGGCCCGAGCGCGCCAACCAACTCAAAGCCGCGGCCGCGTTCGCCCATCAGATTGTTCCAGAGCTTGGCCGCTTCTGATCCGCTGCCCCAGATGGCGATTCTCGACACGCCGATGCCGCGTTTGAACAGCGAGCGGCGCATCCTTTGGTAAATCGCTCTTGAAACAACCAGCATCGGAATCATCAGTGCGAGCGTTAGCAGGAACACCAGCCGCGAATACGAAAACTCGCGGTAAAAGAAGATTCCCGCCATTACCAAACCCATCGCGAGCACCGAACCGCGAATGATCCGCGCGATTTCCTGATCCAGCGGAACCGTGACTTCGGTCGCGTAGTGATGATAGGACCAGCCAATCAATATATAGGTCAGCCCGAGCAGCGCGCCGAACGACAGATACTCCAGCGCGCTCGGCACCCAGTATGAGTGAAAGACCTCATAGACCGGCCCGAAGAAGCGGATGTAGAAGGCGAGCAGCGACGCGGCAAGCACACCGAAAAAGTCCATTCCGCTGCCTGCCATCGGCAGCCAGAAGGAAGAGAGCAGCGATCGTTGACGTGACGAGCGCGTCGCCTTATGATGCAGCGAGTTCGATTGCCCGGATTTCATTGCTCCCGGATTCGCCATTTCGTGCAAAGTGAGCTTCGGAATTACGCTTCCGTATCCAGTTCAATTTCTTCGTCTTCTTCGTTCACGATCTTCGCGACATCGGATACCTTGTCGCCGTCGTCCAATCTGATCACGCGCACGCCCTGCGTCACGCGGCTCATCGCGCGGATGTCCTTCACGCTTTGCCGGATGACCACACCTTGCACGGTGATGATAATCAGGTCGTCCGCGTCGCCGACTTCCTTCATGGCAACCATACGGCCCGTCTTGTCGGTCGTCTTCAAGGCCAGCACGCCGCCCGCGCCGCGTTTCGTCAGGCGATAATCTGCAACGCCCGAACGTTTGCCGTAGCCCTTCTCGGTGACGGTCAGAATCGTGGAGTCGCCGCGCACCACAATCATCCCCACTGCGTCCACGTGGGGTTTCAAGAGCACGCCGCGCACGCCGGTCGCCGTGCGGCCCATCGCCCGCGCATCGCTTTCGTGGAAGCGGACGGCTTTGCCTTCCGTGGTGCCGATGATCACTTCGTTGTCGCCATCGGTCAGGGCGGCATCCAGCAACTCGTCGCCTTCCGAAATATTAATCGCGATAATACCGGTCGAGCGCGGATTGGAGAATTCGGACAGTGCGGTCTTTTTGACCGTGCCGCGCTTGGTGCACATCAACACGTACTGGTCATCGGCAAACTCCTTGACCGTAACGTACGCGCGAACTTTCTCGTCTGCGCTGCGCTCGATGAGATTCACAAGGGCCTTGCCGCGCGTTCCGCGGCCCATCTGCGGAATCTGGTAAACCTTCAGCCAATAACACTTCCCGCGGTCTGTGAAGAAGAGAATGTAGTCATGCGTGGACGCAATAAACAGCGTTTCCACCCAGTCCTCTTCTTTGGTGGTCGCGCCCTGCGAGCCGCGTCCGCCGCGTCCCTGCTTCCGGAAGCCTGAAACCGGAAAGCGCTTGACATAGCCGGAGTGTGAAATCGTCACGACCATATCCTCCGGAGCAATCAAATCTTCAACGGTGACTTCCGCTTCGTCTTCCACGACTTCCGTGCGTCGCTTGTCGCCGTATTTCTCCTTGACCTCTTCAAGCTCTTTTCTTACGACTTCGAGTCGCAGCTTGCGGTTCTCATCTTTGGCCAGCGGTTCAAGTTCGGCGATTTTCGCTTTGATTTCACGTATTTCGTCCGCAAGCTTCTGCCGTTCGAGACCCGTCAGGCGCGCCAGACGCATATCGAGAATTGCCTTCGCCTGCTTCTCCGACAATCCAAAACGGTCGCGCAGCTCCATCGCCGCGGTATCCGGTGAAGACGCTCCTCGTATGATACTGATAACTTCATCAATGTGATCGACGGCAATCTGCAAACCTTCAAGGATATGCAGCCTATCCATCGCCTGCTGAAGTTCAAAGCGCACGCGCCGCAGCGTTACTTCGTTGCGGTGTTCGATAAACTCGCCGATCAGATCCCGCAGCGTCAATACGCGCGGCACACCCTTGACCAGCGCAAGCATGATAACGCCGAACGACTCCTGCATCGGCGTATGCTTATACAGAGCGTTCATGACGACTTCGGCGACGGCTTCGCGCTTTAGTTCGATAACCAGTCGCATACCGTCGCGATCCGATTCGTCGCGGATGTCGGCGATGCCCTCGATCTTCTTGTCGTTCACAAGGTCGACGATGCGCTCGATCAGGCGAGTCTTATTCACCTGATAGGGAATCTCGCTGACAACAATCTTTACCCGCGCGTTGGCCTTTTCCGGCTGTTCGATATTCGCTTTCGCGCGCACGACGATCTTGCCTCGTCCCGTCAGATATGCGTCACGGATTCCCTGCTTGCCGAAGATGATGCCGCCCGTCGGAAAGTCCGGCGCGGTTACATACTGCATCAAGCCTTCGGTCGTGATTGTGTCGTCGGCGATCATCGCGATCGCGGCGTCACACACTTCATTCAGATTGTGCGGCGGAATCCGCGTGGCCATTCCGACCGCAATTCCGTCAGACCCGTTGACCAGCAGGTTGGGAATCTTCGACGGCATCACGGAAGGAATCATGATGGATTCGTCGTAGTTCGGAACGAAGTCCACCGTGTTCTTATCAATATCCGCCAGCATCTCTTCCGCGATGCGGTTCATTCGTGCTTCGGTATATCGCATCGCCGCCGCGCCGTCGCCGTCCACCGATCCGAAGTTGCCCTGGCCGTCCACGAGCGGGTAGCGCAAACTGAAATCCTGCACCATGCGCACGAGCGTATCGTAAATCGCCGCGTCTCCGTGCGGATGATACTTACCCATCACGTCGCCGACGATACGCGCGCATTTCTTATACGACCTTCCTGCGCCCAGGCCCAGCTCGAGCATGCCGTAGAGGATGCGGCGGTGCACTGGCTTCAGGCCGTCACGCACGTCCGGCAGCGCCCGCGATACGATCACGGACATGGAGTAATTGATGTACGAAGACTTCATTTCGTCTTCGACATTCACCGGGATGATGCGGTTGTCGCCGTTCCCGTTGCCGTTTCCGGCCAGTTGCAATTCCAAATTATCTTTGTCGGACATGAGCTATCGTGTTATGAGTGACTGTTGATCTTTCCCATCATTGACCACCTGCCGTTCCCTTTACGTCCCCTCTAAGTAAGAATACCAGCGAAATCCTTCCGAAGTCATATCTTTGACGCGGATGATGATTTGTCCGGTGTGATAAGAGAAATGCTCGACCGCGTGATAGATATCCTGCAGGAGGACGACTTCCTTGTTCTGGATCACGCGTGTCTCCATCACGTGGCGCGGATCGAGTGCGGCGAGCACGTCGCAGGCCTCGTGAACAGTTTGTTCAAGATCGCTCAGCAGCACACCTTTCGTCGGCGCGAGCGCTTCATCGTAGTGCACGGCGAACTCCTGCGAACGCTTGCGTACATCGGGTTTGCCGCCGCAGCCTGAGATAATGTGCTGCCGCAGATTCCCCGCAAGATGCAGCAGCAGGTTTCCGATTGAGTTCGACACCGGATTGGGCCGCTCCCACACCTGCTTGTCGTTCAGGCGGTTCACCGCTTCTTCAATCTTGCCGTAGTACTCGCGCAGGAACGTCTGGCTGGTCTCCAGAAAGAAAGCCGAAGGATTGTCGCTCATGCTATGTTTCGCTCAGTAGTCAAAGGAGTCCTTGTCCTGCTTGCCGCCGGCAGGCTCAAAGCGGAAGTTGCAGTAGATTTCCTTCCCGTCCACGTAGGTATGCACGCCGATGGAAGACTTGTTGCCGGGCAGCACTTCCACAAGTTTGTTGTAGGCTACCTGTGCGGCACGTATCATGTTGGCGTAGCCCTTTTGCTCAAACAAGTTGCGCAGATGCGCGAGGATTTGTTGCTTGTTCTTGCATTCGCCGATGGCGCGTTCGAACGCGTCCCAGTTGACATCGTCCACCGGCTGCCAGCCGGGTTTCAGCTTCTGATCAGACATAACGTTGATAATCCGTCCGTTTACTTTGCGGAGCGCTTCGCTTCTTTTGCGGCCCGCTTCGCTTCTTTCTTGTCGGTCTTGTGTTCCTTCTTGTCAAGCTTCAACTCTTTGGTCCGCATCTTGTGGTCTTTCTTTTCGACGGCGTTGCGCTTGAGTTCGAGCTTCGCGGCTTTCAAACGGCCGGTCAGGTCCGCGATTTCCTGCTTGAGTTCGAACTCGCGGCGGTCGAGCGCGGTACCTTCTTCTCGCAGTGCACGGCGGCGCGCCTCGAGCGAATCTTCCTGCATCTTAAAAGCTTCCGCCTGCGTGGGCTGTGCGGGTTGATCTGTCTGGGCTGACAAGGTTGCCGCGCCGCTTAACAGAAAGGCCGCAAAAGCGATCATCAATAACTTGCTTTTCATTCTACTACTCCTTTATTCTTCAGTATTCGTGCTGCGTCCCGGATCGGGAAAATCGCGGTACAGCGCCGATTTGAAATCCGTTACCATCACAAACACCTTGCGGTGCAAATCCTCCATCGCGCCGGTGCGCTTGGCGACGTCGCCGAACGTGTTCTCCAGCTCCACCAGCGACTTGAATTCCATCGTGATGTGAAACTCTCCGAGTTCGGCAGGTCCAAAACCGAGCTTTCGTCTCGTCAGCCGCCACTCGACCAACTCCCCCGTCTGCTTCAAGAAATCCAGATAGGCACGCACATTCTCGACAAATTCAAGGTCGCGCCGCGATTCCTTCAGGTTGCACCAGACGTGGTAGATGTTCATACGAGCGAGCTACTTCCCAAGCTTCGCCATCACCACGCCGCCGACGGCCCAGCGTATCGCGTTGTCCACGATATTCACGAGCACGTAGCCGGTCGAAAAGCTCCACCACACCCATTGTTCAAGCTGCACGAGCGCGACTCCCGCGGTCCCCGCTATCACCACAAACAACACCTTGCCGGAAAATGTCAGATTGGGAACCGCCCGCAGCACCCACAACATCACAAACGAGACGAGCACCAGCACCAGAAAGTCGAGGACCATCGGAATGGCCATGCCGCTCGTGCCTTCGCGGCGGAACGACATGAAGACGTTGGGGCCCTTCGTGCTTTTGTCCCACGCCTGTTCCTGAGCTTTCTGTCTCTCTTCGGGACTCAGGTTTCTTTCGAGTGCACCCGCCATCGGGGCAATATAAATTCCGGAATTGGGCGCTTCGTGCATCAGAATTTCGGCAACCAGATCTTCGTCGCGAAACGTGCTGTAGGTCGCGTCGTGCCACGGAATCGCCGTGTGAGAAATCGCTCCCCACACAAACATCGCCAAGCCCGCCAGAACCCCCGCCAAGATAAATCGAGTGCTCATTCCGACCTCCCGAGATTTGTTTCTAATGCTGCCAGCCCATCCGCTTGCGCAGGTGAGTGATGTGTGCGGTATGATGCCGGCCGTGCCAAGCAGCATAAGCGATGAGACGGTCAACAGTTTCTTCGCCGCGCTCAAAGTGAATGTAGCGCCGCTCAAAGTCCGCAGGCTGCATGGCGTCCAGTATGGCCGTCCAGCGCACGTGCAAACCCGTCAGCAGCAACACGGCGGCGGCGGGATCCGTCTTGGTGTCGGCAAGCTTCAGCCACGCGTCGTCATTATATCCGAGAAACTTTGGACAGTCGTCCGTCAAGGCGTGTTTGGTTCTGCTGTAAAAGATGATGCTCGCATCCGTGATGTGGTGCACGACCTGCCGCACACTCCAGCCGCCCTCGCGGTAAGGAGTTTCAAGCCGTGTGCTGTCGAGCGCGTCAATCGCATTCCCAAGCTCCGCCGGCAGCACGCGAATCTGTTCAAGCTGACTCTTGCGCTCCGCCGCGGTGGATTGCCCGGTATAGTGAAACTTTCCGATGGGATAACGCAGCGCGTCGTCCACTACCACCCCATCCGTTCGCGAAGTTGTGTGATGTGCGCCGTGTGGTGCTGTCCGTGCCAAGCATAAAGCCTAAGCAGCCATTTCACGTCAAGCGTTTGGCCCGGCCGATCGGGATGCGTGAACGTGCGGTTGTATTGTTCGTCACCCAAGCTCTCCAGCAGCAGAATCCATTTCTCGTGCAGCGCGTCCAGAAACTTGAGCGAAGGCTCGACGGGTAACCTTCCGTCCGGTGTCATCACCCACGACGTTTGGTTGTAGGCTTTGATAACGTAATCGTCCTCGGTCAGCGCGAACTTCGTGCGCATATAGGCGTTCAGATGTGAATCGGCCACATGATGCACAAGCTGCCGCACGGTCCAGCCACCCTCGCGATACGGAGTGTCAAGCTGCGTGTCGCTCAGTCCAGCCACCGCCGCGCGCAGCTTGGACGGCTGCTCACGAAGTATGGCAATGGCTGCTGCGCGCGCTTCGGCCGTCGCCGGTCGCCTGCCGTCAAACTTCCCGATAGGGTATTTCAGCTGTTCAATATCCAAACTCAATGCTCCGCACTTCTCGCTCTAATGTCTTCTTTCGTTCCACCACTTCAAGCTCTCGTCATACCTCCATTGCAGCCCGAAGTGCCCGCCGTCAAATTCAACGTGCGTGTGCGGCACTTCCGCATCGGTCAGGCGCGTGGAAAGTATTCTTGCACCCCACTGCAAATGAAACTCATCCGCCAGGCCGCACTCGATGTAAAGCCCCGAGAGTTTCTTCAGATTCTCGATGACCGTATCGTCGCCGGCCATTCGCACGGGGTCGTGCGTGAGCCAGCGCGCCCACACGTCGTCGCGCAGCTCGCCCGTTTCCAAATCGAACGGATAGTCGAACCCCCACGGAGAAAGCGGATTCGGAGAATAGCAGGCCGACATCGCCGTGATGTTGATTGCCGGATGCGCAACCTTCTTCAGTGGATTGCCGTAGTGTGCGATCATCTCTTTCGGCGACGAATACTTTCGTAATTCGCGCAACGCCAAGGGAAACTCCGGCAGATATCCATACTCAAAGTAGCTGTCCGCCGAATGCACAAGCGCCCACCCGAACAACTCGGGATGCTTCGCCGCCAGCACGAACGCTCCGTAGCCGCCGGAAGAGATGCCCATCAGCACGGTTTGCTCGGGTGTCAACCCCGCGTGAAACTCTGTCTGCGTCCACGGCAGCAGTTCACCGCAGACAAAATCCTCGTAGTCTCCGGTAGCACTTGAGTTGAGAAACTGTGCGCCTCCCAGCCGCGTAAAGCAATCCGGTATCATCACGACGCACGGCGGAATCTTCTGCTCTCTGATGAGCCGTTCGACGCGCTCTGGAAAATTCTCGCCCCACGCGCTCCAATTCAAATGCGAAAGCGAGCTTGCCGTGAATCCCGAAAGCAGCACAACCAGTGGATACTCTCGCGACTTCGAGTATCCTTCCGGCAGATACACGGGAATCTCGCGCACAGAGCTGTCGCCCAGCGGATTGCCTTCAAGACATCGCGAACGGAACTCTTCGATAACTAATTGGCCGCGTAGTCTCATCCTATTTCAACAACACTATCTTTTGCACTCGCCGCGCGTCCCCCGCCTGCAGCACGGCCAGATACACTCCGCTCGCCTGCGCTCCCGCGCTCCATGTCAGCACGTGCTCGCCCGCCTCGCGTCGGCCGTTGACTAGTGTTGCAATCTCCCGCCCCGTTACATCGAAGAGCTTCAGCGTCACGTCGGTTGACTGCGTCAGCGCGTAGCTCAGTCGAAACTCCGCATTTCCCGGATTTGGGAACACGGAAAGTGCAGGCTTGTCTGGCAGCGCCGGTCCGTTGTCGCGCGCCGGAGTTCCGGTTTCACCTACGGCGATAATCTCAAGCAGTTGTCCAGCGTCGTTCGTCACGCGCATCGGAACTTCAAACACTCCGTCCTGTGATGGAATGAACATCACCGTGACGGTCATGGACTCGTTCGGCTCCAGCAATACTTCAAACGGGCAGCAGTCGTTGAAGAACGGCCCGCTTGTCGTCACGTCGGAGACCAGCACGTGCTCGTTGCCTAAGTTGCTGATCGTGAACTGCGCGACATCGGTTTGCCCGACGGCGGCGAATAAGCGCACGGTGTCTTGGCTCGCCACCAGCACCACTCCCGACGTATCTGGAATAAAGTAACGCGACCGCCAGACGCCTCCGCGAAAGTCCGCGAAGTAGCCCGCCGCGATGACGTTGATATAGGCGTTGCTCTCGCGCGCGACGCCGAGTTCGGTGATTTCCGCGTCAACACTCAAATCCAGTTCCCACGTGTTGCCGCCGTCTATCGTGCGCCAGACTTGTCCGGTCGCGTTCGCCGCAATGCCGCCCGCCGCAAAGCCCAGCGTGTCGTTCACCATCACCGCTGTGCGCAACGGAACGGGCGTCGTCACGCGGCGCGCCGACCATGTTGCACCGGAATCCGCGCTCACTCTCGCCCAGCCCGCAGACGGACTTTCGCGACCGCCGCAAACCAAACCCACCGCGCCGCTCGGCGAGAAACAGATATCCGCGTCGCCTAAAACGTCGGCAGAGGGTTGCTGCACCCAACTGATTCCTTTATCAACAGAGCGCCAGATATGTGAACCGACCGCGACAATCACATCTCCAATGGTTGCTGTTTCGCTGACCCACGTGCCGCTGAAATGATAAGCGAGCGTGTCCCAATTGCGGTTCACACCCATCGAATCATTCCGATAGATGTCGGCGTCGAATCCCGCGAAGGCAACCGCAGTTTGAGAATCCGGCGCCGCGATGCCGGTCAGCCAGCGTCGCGCAAAAAGACTGGTATCGGGGTGCACGACGTGAATCGGCCCGAATCCGCGCAGCAGGCGCACCGCGCCGTCAAACGTTGTCGTGTTGAAAGCCGTGATATACAGCGTATCATAAATCGCATCCGTGCGCTGCACGGGACGGGCGGTGATATCGGAGATGAATTTCGGAAAGCGGAAGCCCGAGAAGGTGGGAGACTGACCCGGAGGAGGCTGGGGATCGAGATTGGCCCACGTGCGTCCGCCGTCATATGTGCGAAAAATAGTATGAAGCGTGGCGACAAACGCGCGGCCTTCGTGTGTCGTCGCGTAGCCCACAGGCACTGCGCCAAACGAATCGGGCATGAACTGCGCCACGTCGTAAAGCGTCTGCACATAAATCCACGGCTCATCGAGCGAGCGCGTATTCTCTTCCGGCACGCGAAACTCCGGCAAAACCGCCGGACGTTGCGGAATCAGACGATGCTGCGCTGCGGCAGCCGCGGCACACAGCAGCACAATCCAGAGCGCCAGCATATTCCGCGTCCCCATGCTGCTGCTCCTACAACTTATACTTCGGTTTAGGCGGACAAGCGCGCAAATAGACAAACACTGCGGCAACCAACAGTCCGGTGTTCTCCAGAATCTTCTGCCAACCAACCTTGCTCGCCAGCGCCGATGCAGTGGTCGATGCTCCAAAACAGCCGCAGTCAATATTGAAGCCGCGCAAAACAGCCTGAGTGATCATCACTATAAAGATGACAAGCATCACGCTCAATAACAGCGCCGCGCCGCGCCGAAATCGGCTCATGAACAAAGATATGGCACACACCGCTTCCAGCGGCGGCATCAAAATCGCTGCCGCATACACATAATCCTGCCCGATCAGCGGCATGCTGAAGCGGTAGTTCGTAATCGCCTTGGCGAACGCTCCGGGGTCCAGCATTTTCGGCCAGGCCGCATATAAAAACATGCCCGCCAGCAGTAGCCTGAAGCCCCAATCCATACCCGTCAGTATCTGGTCTCGTAAGTTCCTGTGCATAGCATTTTAGTATAGTAATACTCTGTCACAAAGTCAAGGCAAAGTCCCGATATTTTCAAGAAGTTACGTCCAAGATTTGAGACTCTTTTGTGTCCAATCCTCTCGGCTCGAAACATCCGCGGCTTGCGGCTTTTCTCTCCGCTTTTTTCGCCAGCCAAAGCCAAACGAAAACGGGCTCACCCCGCCGGTAAGCCCGCTTCATCTCCAATCTATTCCTGCGGCAAGCGCTGCACTTGTGCGGCCCAATCAGTTGTCGCTGGCCGTCTCAATGAGTTCGGTTTCGACGGACCACTCCGCCCAGCCCCCCGTAAACACCGCCAGCCTGCCGTAGCCGTTCGCAAGTGCCCATTCCGACAAATCGTGCGACAGATGGCAATCGCCGCCGTCGCAATAGATGACAATCAAGTCTTCCTTTGGCAGTTCGAGAAACTTCTGTCCGTCCTGATCAAGGTGATCATAAGACACGTTGATTGCCCCGGGGATGTGCCCCTCCGCATAGAGCTTGGCTTCCCGCGAATCCACAAAATGTATGTTGCTCTTGTTGCGCTTCATATACAGCACCATCGCCGTCGCCAAATCCACTTCATACGGCTGGCTCGACGCCGCGAACAGGCTGTCGGGTTTGGATGCCCCCTCCGCCGCGAACGACGGCGCAGGCTGGAGTTTGATCGGCTGCGGAAATCCCCACAGCGGCGTATCGTTCTTGGTGACGACCCGCGTGCCCAATCCCAGTAGAATCGCTGCGATAACCAATGTCGTAATCTGTTTCGCCAAACTCATGGTTCCTCTGTTGTTTCAACTCCGCGTGAGACGTCTATCTGTTCCGTCAGATAATTGAACGCTTCGTCCACGTCGTCGCAGATCTTGAATAAACTCAAATCCTCCGCCGAAATCACACCCCAGCGGACCAACATGTCAAAATTCACCACGCTGTTCCAGAACTCGCTGCCGTAGAGCAGTATCGGCAGCTTCCGTCTGATCTTCTGCGTCTGTACCAACGTCAAACACTCGAACAATTCGTCGAAAGTTCCAAATCCGCCCGGAAACGCCACCAACGCGCGCGCTAAATAGACAAACCAATACTTCCGCATAAAGAAGTAGTGGAATTCGAACGTGTAGGGCGGATCGAGATAGCGGTTGACTCCCTGCTCGTGCGGCAGACTGATCGACAGTCCAAGCGTCTTGGCTCCGATCTTGTTCGCGCCGCGATTGGCCGCCTCCATCATTCCCGGGCCTGCACCGCTGCACACGACGTGACGGTCGCGCGGATCCGGCATCTGCTGATAATGCGCCGCGACCTTGGCTGCCAGCTTCTCCGCTTCGTGATAATAGAATGACAGCCGGTGAAACGACTGCGCGCGCTGCTCCATGATCGCAGGGGTGATTCCCGGTTCATTCTTCCATTGGGCGCGCAGCTCAACCAGCCGCTCTTTGTACTCTTCTTCCGGCACCGAACGCGCCGAACCAAAGAAAACAATCGTACTCCGGATTTTCTGCAAGCGGAGCCGCGATTGCGGCTCCAAATATTCTCCTAAGATGCGGAGACTGCGCGCGTGCGCACTGTGCAGAAAGCGGGGATTGTCATACGCCTTGGGATAGAACAACTTGTCGCTTTCAATCAAATCGCGAGGTCCTTTCTGGATCCGCAGGCAAACCCGCGGATATTAACTCATACCTCATAATGGCGCGGATGGTTCCCCCAACCCTTCTCCATCCACGAAACTAAGTATTTGTTTTTTGTTGTTTTCTCTTCTTGGGGAACTTTCACCGGAGAGCTGAAGTATAACATTTTGAACGGATGGGCAGATTTTTCTAATTTGTTAATTCTGCTTGACATCCACATCCGATCCTGATTCTTCAGCACTTACAGGACGAGCCGGACTACGGGCCGCTCGGCTTGGCGATCACCAGCACGTGCCCATCCGGATCGCGGAAATAGGCCGCATCGTCCCCCCAATTGCGAGCTTGCCACGGCGAAAGTTCGGTGGCTCCCGCGCCAATCAATTTCGCGCATTGCGCAGCCGGATCATCACAATGAAAATATAGTTCCGCACCGGAGAGTTCTCTCGCACCTGCTGCATTGGGAACAATTCCGGTGTTCGCGCCGAAACTTTTGCGTTCATAGAGTCCGATCTTTCTGCCGTCTGGCATTTCGAATTCCGCATACACGGGCACATCCACCGTCTGCTTGAACTCGAAGGCCGACCGATAGAAGTCTGCGGCGCGCTTCACCTCCGCCACCGCCAGGATAGTCAGAATCTGCTGCATCTCGCCCGTTGCTAACTCTTCAGGTGAATCCACCTGAGTGCCAATTCGCTCTTCATCGTCTCAAAATTCATCACCGTCTCCTGCGGATGCGCGCCCGCCGGAATCTGTCCGAGATAAATCGCGCGTGTGATAGCCGCCGACGGAAACGACGTCATCTGCCCCATCGCGGAAATTCCGTTCACGTCGTCGCGCAGCACGGTGAGTTCGAGCTTCTCTTCGCGTCCTCCGTCACCCTTCGCCCAGACCCGCACCAGCACCATATCCGGCACGTTCTTCGGCAGCATCTCTTCTAAGGCGTGCGTCAGCAGTTCGCGCGGTGACACGGACGTGCCGCCGAACAGGAAAGCGCGCTTTGACGTAATCCCGATCTCGCGCAAAAATTGTAAATAGTTCGCATGCCCGGGAAAGCGAATCGTCTTGTAGTCCAGCCTCTGCACCTTGCCGAGCAGCGTGCGCGGCAGCGTGGATGTGCCGCCCGACGTGATAAACGCTTCCAGTTCCCCCACGCCGTCGAAGTGCAGCGTTTCTACTTCATCCAGCGACGGCACCTTGACTTCCACTCCGTTGCGGATTTCGCGCGCATCTTCGAGATACTCGTTGAGCAGCCCGTGAATCGAGAAAACCTGTGCATACTTCAATCTGCCGGTTGGGTCTTTGGGCAAACCGCCCACCCGTACGTGCACATCATCACACTTTTCGAAGCGATGCACAAGCTCCCACGCCAGAATGTTCGTCAGTCCGGGCGCCAGTCCGGTGTCGGGAATCAAGCACACGCCCTTCGCTTTCGCTTCGGCGTCCTTCGACAAAATCTTGTCGGTGACTTCCGGATTGCCGCCGAGGTCCACAAACGACACGCCGTGATCGAGACAGGCGCGGGCAATCTGCGGATTGAGAAAATACGGCACGCACGACTGGCAGACCTTGATGCCTTTCAGCACCTTGTCCAGCGAATCGTCGCGCTGCACGTCGACGATGACGCCTTCAACATGTTCGGAATCCAGCCACTGAATGGCTTCGTCCACTGCGCCGCGCGAGAGGTCTGCAAGTCTGACGCGGTATGGCCCTTCGGGGTGATGCACAAAAAAGTGCGCGGCGACGCGGCCCATCAGGCCCGCGCCAAGAATCAATATTTCAGGTTGCATGGGGTTCTATGGTTCCACGCAATGCGGAACGTTTAGGCCGGTTCAAGCTCGTGTTCGGAGCGCGGCAGCGGCTGTTTCAACAGCGAGCCGTCCGTATCGACCAGCACATTAAGACGGAATGTCAGAAGGTCTTTCTTAATCGGTGGATATTCGCGCGCGATGCGCTCTGCGTCCAGCAGTGTCTTGACTTTGAGCAGCCACATTCCGCCGACCGACGAAAGATAGCGGCCGCAGGCAAGCAGGTTGCCGTGATTTCTCAAAGTCTCAAGATAGGCCGCGATGTCGCGGCGCTGCGCATTCATGATGCGCTTGGAGGTTCCTGGTCTTCCTGCGAAATGTACCTGAACAATGTAGCCGTCCGGCACTTCCGGCATCATGTGGCGTTGCGGTCGTCGCGGGCGCGGGCCGCGTCCTTGTCTTACAAAACTCATAGCCTTGTTACATCTGTCAGTTAGGTGAAATGGTTGCCACTCATCATCTGCTCCCCAGAGAATTTGCTGAACCTGCATTTCTGTCACGCGTGGCCCGTGAGGGTTCGGCGCAACTCTTCCCCTAATCCTATCGCCGCGGGTTTCCCGCCCGCAGCCGCTCTATCTCAGAATTGTCGCAAGTTCCGTGTGTCGCACGTGTCCCGGAAAGTCATGCTCGTCTACGTGTGACAGAAACTCCTCTACATCCTGCTCGCTCACCGCTTCGGCAACCTTGCCGATCTTCTCCAAATAATACCCGCCCCACGAATTCTGCATCATCTGCAGCGAGGCTTCGTCCGGAAATCCCGTCATCTTCAAATGCAAAACGGTCTTTCCCTGCTGCGATTCGAGCGTGAACTCCTGCCGCACTATATAGCTGCCCTCCTCGGGCTCTTCGGGATTCACGGGAACCGCCACCAGCGCGGCCAGCCGTTCGCACACGTCATAGAGCAGAATCTCCGCTTCGAACAATGTGCCCTCTTCGTTTCGTGCGCGCAGCTTTCCGCCGACTCGACCGTCATTCTGCCCCCAGCGGTTGCCGTCCCACTTCGTCGTATACTTCGGATCCGTCAGCGCCAGCCAGACCTTTTCCACCGACGCCGGTGCTGCATAATTTAATGTGAATGTGTGCATAATCGGTTTTCTCTTAAATGCAACGGAGCTGAACCCCGCAGCAAGCTACACATCAATCGCCGTCGCGTATTTCGCGTTCTTCTCGATGAACTCGCGGCGCGGTTCGACGGCATCGCCCATCAGCATCGAGAACGTGTGATCCGCCGCGGCGGCATCTTCGAGTGTCACGTTTAACAGCACACGGTGATCGGGATCCATCGTGGTTTCCCATAGCTGATCAGGATTCATTTCACCGAGTCCCTTGTAACGTTGCACCACCACGCCCTGCGCTCCGCCGAATTCTCCGTTGATAATCTTGTCGCGTTCGACTTCATCCATCGCGTAGCGCTTCTTCTTGCCCTTCCAAACACCGTAGAGCGGCGGCTGCGCGATAAACATCCGACCTTGTTCGATCAGCGGACGTTGATAGCGGAAGAAGAACGTCAGGAGTAGCGTGCGAATGTGCTGCCCGTCCACGTCCGCGTCGGTCATGATAATTATCTTTCCGTAGCGGCACCTGCTGATATCGAAATCCTCTTCGGTCGCGATGCCCGCGCCGATTGCTGTAATCAGCGTGCGCAATTCCTCGTTGCCGAGAATCTTGTCGAGCCGTGCCTTTTCGACGTTGATGACTTTTCCGCGCAGCGGCAGAATCGCCTGAAATTCGCGGTTGCGCCCCTGCTTCGCCGAGCCGCCCGCCGAGTCGCCTTCAACGATAAACAACTCCGAGCGCTCGATGTCTTTGGTCGAACAGTCTGCCAGTTTGCCCGGCAGGCTTCCCGATTCTAATGCTGTCTTCCGGCGCGTAAGATCACGCGCCTTGCGGGCCGCTTCGCGCGCCCGCGCCGCTAAAATGGACTTCTCGACAATCTTCTTCGCTTCGTGCGGGTGCTCTTCAAAGTATTCCGCGAGCTTTTCGTTCACCGCCTGCTCAACGATGCCTTTGACTTCGCCGTTGCCGAGTTTGGTCTTGGTCTGACCTTCAAACTGCGGCTCCTGCACGCGCACCGAAATCACCGCCGTCAACCCTTCGCGTACGTCGTCTCCCGACAGCGACATCTTCTCGTTCTTGAACAGCTTGCTCTTCGCGGCATAGTTGTTCAGCGTGCGTGTCAACGCGGCTTTGAACCCCACCAGATGCGTGCCGCCTTCGATCGTATGGATGTTGTTGACGTAGGTGACGATGTTGTCCGTGTAGCCGTCGTTGTATTGCAGCGCGATTTCAATCGGCACTCCTTCGCGGTCTACGGCGAAGTAAATCGGCTTCGCCTGCAGCGGCGTGCGGTTCTCGTCGAGATACTTCACGAATTCCGCAATTCCGCCTTTGAATTCGAACGTGGCCTGCGTGCCGTCGCGCTTATCTTCTGCGACGATTTTAAGACCGCGATTCAAATAGGCAAGCTCGCGCAGGCGTTCGAGCAGCGTGTCAAACACAAAATCTATGTTCTTGAAAATCTGCGCGTCCGGCATGAAAGTCACCGTCGTGCCGCGTCCGCGTGCGCGGCCCAGCTCTTTGACGGGACCTTCGGGAACTCCACGTCGGTAGGTCTGCTCATAGCGTGTGCCGTCGCGCACCACCTCCGCCTTCAGCCATTCCGAAAGCGCGTTCACCACCGACACGCCGACGCCGTGCAAACCGCCCGAGACTTTATAGGAATCCTTGTCGAACTTGCCGCCCGCGTGCAGAATCGTCATCACAACTTCGAGCGATGATTTCTTTTCGAGCGGATGCATTTCGACCGGTATGCCGCGGCCGTTGTCGCGCACGCTTACCGAGCCGTCGGTGTTGACGGTCATCTCGATTTCCGTGCAGTGTCCGGCCATCGCTTCGTCCACGGAGTTGTCCACCACCTCATAGACGAGGTGATGCAAACCGCGCGTGCCGATGTCGCCGATGTACATGGCCGGGCGCTTGCGCACGGCCTCCAGTCCTTTGAGCACCGTAATCGACGATGCGCTGTAATCTTTGCTCACTTTGCTATCAAATAGTGTATCGGACATATAAACTTTCTGGTCAATCTTAATGGACCATTCCCCTGCTTCCGCTTGCCGACCTTCCCGTGCACCCCAATATTAAACGAAGTGCGTCGCGCGGTTCGACCCCAATTACCTTAATGTTCTGAATCGCGTTATACCGTCACTCTTCTCTTGTCCAGCCACGCCGCAATCACGCTGAACACCACATACATCACCAGGCCTGTGCCCGCCAGTGCCGTCGTCGTGGGCGGGGCTTCACCCGAGAAAGTCGTCATCGCGAAGGTGCCAAGGAAAAACAGGCACAACACAATCATTCCCCATCTGCCGCGCTTTCCGTCGGGTTTTGTGGCGCGCAAGTAGACCCACAAGCCGCCGAGCAGCAGCGCGCCCTCCAATACAACTGTGGCGATCTTGCTGTTCCACAATCCAAGTCCCACCATCGGCGAATCGCCGAACGCCAGCGGCAGATCGGGCAGATGCACCGGCACATCCAGAAACCAATGCGAGAGCGCGACCACCCCGAGAATCAGCGCCGCACGCGCATTCCACACAAACCGCGCGATGCCATACACCAGCGCGCTCCACACAACCGCCATCAGCAGACTGTGTGAAAACGGATAGGAAATGAAATTCAACGGACTCGCCGCCGTATATCCGGGACGAATCTCAACCTGTTCGAGTCCCGTCAGAATAAACAGCGTCCACAGAATATCAATTATCTGTGTTGCGACGAACAACCAACCGAGCGAAATCTTCGGCTCAACTTTCTTCGCCGCCAGCGCGACGCCATAGTGCCCGATAAACAAATTCTACTCCCCTGAATAATTACTCGCCGCGCGGGTGAAGCAGAGGGAATCGCTCCACCCGCGCAGCGAAAGTTCATCGCTCTTTCCACTGCGGGATTCTGCTTGTTCGCAGGCAAACCCGCAAGGCCGGCGTCTTTATGCTTCGACCAGAACGCCCTCGCGCGCGGCTTCCATGTGCTCTACCGTTTCGACGGCTTGGAAATTTGCAAACGTCACGGGGAAGGCGTCAATCTCTTCAATCGTCTTCTTGCCTGCAAGGCTTTGCAGAATCCGGTTCATCCCGAATCCGCAGCCCGCGTGTGGCAGCGCGTGACTCGACACCTGCTCGATATACGGCGCGAAGTCGGCGAGTACCGATGCTTCCACTTCGCCTTCGGTCACATTCTTGCCGGCGCGCGCAAACCACTCGAAGCGGCGCGTCACCAGATGCTCGAACATGATGGAATTCGTCAGACGCTCTTTAAGCAAATCGAGCAGGTGCAGACGTACTGCCGCGCCCACCGACTCGCCGCTGCCGGGCAGAATCAAATCCGCGCTGTCGATGCGGCCCTTGCCGTCGGGATACATGTTAAAGAACTTAATCACGCGCAATTCGCGGCCCTCGAGTTCCGGATGCTCCCACATCGGGTCAGGGAACTTCGTCAGAAAGACCGGACCATACATCTCGGCGAGTTTCAGCTCCTGCCAATGCGTGAAGTCCATTCCCCATTCAATCGCTTCGCCTTCTTTCTTCAGCACGGCAATCGCTTCGTCGTAGGTTAGCTTCGCAAACGGCGTCGTCGCCCACTTATGCAGCTTCTTCGCGTGCGAGTTGCTGATACCGAGTTCGTGCGCGTGCGCGCTGATGTTCGAGGCCAGCGCCTGCACGAATCCCTGAATCTCCTGCAGCAGCGCGCCGTAGAGTTCCGATTGTTCGCCTGTGAATTCAATTTCATGCAGGCTGAACTCCATGCAGTGGCGGCCATCCGAGGGATTGTGCCGCTCGCCGCGAAAACTTCTGCCGACCGTGAATGTTTTGGGAAAGAGTCCGAGCGCACCTTCGAGGTGCAGCTGTCCGGTCTGCTTCAGAAAGACCGGCTGCGCGGCCCAATTCAAACTTGAATCGAGCGACGCTTCCATCAGAGAATCCACAAACTCGCAGGCTCCCGACGCGCGCACCATCGAAGGTACTTCGACATAGTGATAACCGCGCGCCCACCAATGGCAAAAACTGGTTTGCGTGGAAAGGTGCCACAGCTTGACTTGCTGTTCGAGGGTCATAATCATACTCCTTGTTTTGAAACCGTGAAATGTTTCGGTGCGGCTCTCTGTCCGCGCCATTCCGAATTGAAGCGGCGGCTCGCTGTCCGCCATTACTTACCGGTTCTTCCGGAGCAGGCCCTGCCTGCGTGTGTGAGTTTGTTCTGTGGATGCTCCTGTTTTATTCTACGGTTGACTCATCATCGCCTGAAAGAACTGCCAATCGAGATAGTTCTGATATGCCTTCTTTTCCCAATCGTTCAGCAGCTCTGGATTGAAATTCTCGTCTTCTGGAATCAGCATCGGACCCCACGGATCAGGAAACGGCACATCATCTAATGGACTTTTTGTCTTTGCGGTTTTCGCCTTTGGCTTCTGCGCAGATTTCTTGATCGATGGAATCTTCTTCACGGCTTCAGCTCCCTGCTTCTTGCTGGTGACGAGTAGAACCACTTGGTCATTTGCTCTAATCTGCCGGTTCAAATCCCCAATTCAGGTGGCTCTCTTCCCGCTCTGTCCACCACACCTAAATCCGATAAATATACGCATTTTCAGGCTTTTATTACAACTGTGGGCGTCGGGAATAAATATTGCGAATATACTTAGTAGGCTTGCGCGACTCGACATACGGAGGATAGACCGATGGCTCAGAATCTCACTCACCTTACCGCCGCACGGACAACCCAGATTTGGGTCGGGGCACTCAGCGTCGTCGTGCTTATCGTGTTGATTTCCGGTCACTTAATATCTTTGCGTGACCGCACGCTGGTCGCCTCCGCGCTGCAGGATGCCAATCGCTTCCGGCAGGCCCTGGCCTCCTTTGAAATAGATTACGGCCGCTTTCCAGCGGACAGCGTTGCCAATCCGTTTCAGTTTGTCGGCGAGCTTCGCGACCCCAATGGCAGACCGTATCTCAAGCTGCCGTCCGGAACCGAATACATAAGTTTTAGCTATGTTCCCGCGCCGGATGGCGATGGCTATACCATCGTGATTCAGGCCCGCGACCGCAAGAACACCCCGATCGTTGCCAATCCGGCAACGGTTTCCGCTCAACCCGAGGGCTGAGTTTCGCCAAGCCAATAGCCGCCTGTTTTCACGCAGGTTGCAAATCGCCCTTGCACAACACCAAGACCCGTCCGGAGGGCGGGTCTTCTGCTCTTTGTAAATCAAATAAAAACAGTTTTCTTCCTGTGGCACTTAGGTTGCTTTTTCCGGAGCAGAACCTTGGGAAGGAGACCCAATATGCGGCACCAACGCGGATTCACCTTGATTGAGTTGCTGGTCGTGATACTTGTGCTCGGCATTATCGCGGCTATCGCGATTCCCCGCTTTTTGGAAGCACGCGACCGCGCGAGTGTGACGGCGGCGGTTTCCGATGTGGACCACTTCCGCAAGGCACTCGCGGTCTACGAAATCGACTACGGCATGTTTCCGGATCAGAGTTATGCCAACGTGTCGGCCATTGTCTCGGCTTTGGTGGACCCGGCGGGAAATGACTACATGATTCTGCCGGACGGCCAGAACTTCACGTCATTCAGCTATTCACCCATCAACAGCGGGGAGAGCTACGAAATACAAGTCGTCGCCACAGATCACCGCAATACGGCCGTAGTGGCCGATCCGAACGGCGCCGCCGTTCAGTAGGTGCCCCCCATAGCACCGTTTCGTGCGCTGCTGCGCACACACTCTTTTGCAAAGAGCGACTCAATCGAGTCGCTCTTTCGTTCAGTCATCTATTGTGCCCACGGCGTTGCTCCTCCATCCTGGAGGGGACGCGCACATCAAGCGGGTGCCCAGCCGCTGGTGGCGGCCCACCAGACACCGACGGCGACCAACGCGACCAGTGCCAGATAATACACGCGGCGCAGTGCAACAAACTTGCTTGCGAATTCCGGCTGGGCGGCACGGCGTTTTTCCTGTCGCCACCACCAAAACTCAAGCAATGCCCACGCCATGATTAGCGCGACCGTTACGACGGTTTTCATGCTTTCGGTCTCTCGCCTTTCCGCATTCTGCTACGGCATCATTTCGACTGAAGTGCGTGCGAGCGACGGGTTTTCCGCCCACGCCGTGACGACAGCCTTGCGCTTTTTGACGGCGACGCGGCGCTTCATGTCTTCCAGTTCTATATAGGACGTGTCGGCCCAGCAGACTTCGTGTTTCTTGTAGGCCTCGAGCCGCATGCACAGTTTGCCGACGGGGACGCGTGTCGAGTCGTCCCGCGAGGCGGTGGTCCAGGCTTTTCCGATAGACTTCTGATAGATCCACGCGTATTTGGTTTCCACGACCACGTGCAGCCACGGCAATCCGGCGGTGGTGTCGCCCGACGACGCGCTGGCGGTCTTGATTTCTTCTTCGCGTTCGTCGCTCGCTCCCGCAGTCATCAGCGGCAGGTCATAGCGCGTGACTTCCGTCCGCGGCCAGAGCGAGGCGATGAGCATGAGTGTGACGACTGCGCTAACGGCCGATATTCTGTTCACGTAATCTCTCCCTTGTATTCATACGTTTGATTTCCTTGTATACATCTTCGCGGGTCAGGCTGCCGTCGTCCGGCAATGCGCTTATCAACTGCACCG
>JAANMU010000134.1_pt1 | contig 94278 bp, 78 predicted proteins | sample 7279701 | NCBI WGS metagenome assembly JAANMU01 (sample SAMN14094539, study PRJNA606508) | bioreactor metagenome | isolation source: A lab-scale SPAN reactor treating ammonium-rich wastewater day 57 | place: Ireland: Galway | collected 2017-03-13 | reverse complement strand
TCACTCATCACTTTCAACTTCTTACATAAGCGGCTTCAGCCCACATAGGCCGGCGTTGGAAATTACGCCACAAACATCACGCATACCGGCGTCGCAGCTGCGATACGGTGATGTGTCGCCATCAATCGTCCAGCCGCGAGATCGACAATGAAACTATACAGATCATCCGTGCGCTGATTGGCGACGACGAGCACCTGCCCACTCGGATCCAGCGCGAAACCGCGCGGCCAATCGCCCAACGTGGTGTGATGACCTGCGTAGCTGAGCGCGTTGGTCACTGGGTCTATCGCGAACACACATAGACTGTTGTGTCCTCGATTCGACACATACACGAAGCGGCCCGACGGCGCGACATGAATATCTGCTCCCAGATTAACCGGGATCTGCACCTCTGGTGGCAGTGCCGGGACGGTATCCACAACCTCAAAGCGTCCCTCACCGTCATACGAAATGACTGTTATCACCGGCTCCAGTTCGCTCATCACAAACAACACTCGTCGGTCGGGATGAAAATCAAGATGGCGTGGGCCAGAACCCGTCTGAATTTCGAGATATGGCGGTGTATGCGGTTCAAGCTGGCCGGTCTGCGGGATCATGCGGTAGATCATCAACCGATCCGTACCAAGGTCGGTCACGAGTACAAACTTGCCGTCCGGCATGAGCGTAATCATGTGCGGGTGAGACGCGTCCTGCCGCTGATGAACCCCGTTGCCTTCGAGCTGAATCCACGTAGTGGCTGGCTGAGGGATACCGTCTCTATCCAGCGGAAACACCACAATACTGCCCGCTTTCTCTGGGCCGGTATAGTTCACCACGAGCGCGTGTCGTCCATCTGGCGTGATCGACACATAGCACGGTTCCCACCCGTTCGTCGGCTGCTGCCCGAGCCATGTCAATCCACCGTCTTGTTCGATACGAAACGCTTGAATCACGGACACGGACTCACGGACGCCGGTTGCATAGAGCACCGCCAGCGTGGGATGCCGGTTAAGGTACAAGCATGAGTCGATGTCGCGTGTCTCACCGACTGGCCGCAGCGCGCCTGTCTCAACGTCGAGATCGAAGCAGAGGATCCCTGCACGTGCGCTCGTATCGTTGCATGCAACGAACATCCGTCGGATATCCCCCATCGTCACTTTGTCCTTTCGCTAGAACGCGGGCGGTCGATGTGAACACCTCTGTGCCCACCGTCTAGCGGACAGTCTTGGGATAGACGATCTAGCCGCCAGATCATGGTCGGACTGCCGTGCCATCCGGCAAGCGCGTTTGAGTCCACAGGATAATCTCATCGGTACACGGATATTTCGCGGCCAGCTTTTCGTCGATATCGATTCCGAGGCCGGGCTTATCATTGGGATACATGAAGCCGTTTCGCACTTCGGGCGTGCCGGGGAAGATCTCATAAACCAGCTCAGGGAAGCGACACCACTCCTGAATACCAAAGTTTGGCGCCCACACGTCGAGGTGCAGGTTAGCCGCATGGCCGACCGGCGAGACGTCTGGCGGGCCATGCCACGCGGTTCGTATCCCGAAGGCGCCGGCCAGAATCGCCGCATTACGGGCCGGCGTGATACCACCGATCGCGCTGATGTGCATACGGATGAAGTCGATCAGCCGGCGTTCGACCAGCATACGCCACTCGGTGGGGTGGACGAACAGTTCACCCATGGCAAGCCGGGTCGTCGTCTGCTGCCGGATTCGTTCGAACCAGTCCAAATCCTCCGGCGCGAGCGCATCTTCGAGAAAGAACAGGTTGAGCGGTTCCACGGCCTTCGCGAAGGCCATCGCATCGATGGGATGCAGCCGTTCGTGAATGTCGTGCAGCAGTTCGATTTCGTCGCCCAGTTCCGCGCGCGCGGCAGACAGCATAGCAAGCATATTGCGGACATACGCACGCGGGTCGTAATACGCGCCATCCAGCGCGCCTTCAGGACGGTGCAACTGCCGGTGTTTCCCGCCGTAGCCGCCCATGTGCATGCGAATATGGCGATAGCCCTCAGCGATTAGCTCCTGCGCGGCTTCAATCACCTGTGGGATCGTATCCGCATTGGCGTGGACGTAGACTGCGGCGGCTTCACGGCTCTTGCCGCCAAGCAGCTGGTATACCGGCATGTTCGCCATCTTGCCTTTGATGTCCCATAAGGCGATATCCACGCCGGAGATCGCATTGTTGAGCACCGGGCCGTTACGCCAGTAACTGTTGACCATCATCGTCTGAAACACGTCTTCGATGCGGCTGACGTCACGCCCGATCAGAAGCGGCTTGAGATGCTGCTCGACCGCGGTCTGCACGGCGTGAAAACGCTGCGTGAAGGTTGCGCAGCCTAAGCCATAGAGGCCGGGTTCCGACGTGATGACCTTGACGACAATCAGCCGTGCGCTGAGCGGTTGGGTCAGTATGACTTGAACGTCTTTTATCGTGACAACAGTCATCGCCATGTTCCTCAGGAGATCAATTCAGTTTAACCAGCCAACGAACGACAGCCATACGGCTGAACGTCATGTTCAGCGCAAGAAAAGCAGTCGCGGCAGTCCCACACACGTCACCTAACACATTCAGCTGCTCGCTCATATCGGCTGCCCCGGCGGACTTAACTGCGCCGAGATACCACCGTCAACGGCAAACACCTGTCCCGTAACGTAATCCGCATCAGCAGACGCCAAGAAGGCCACCATCGCGGCGACATCTTGATCGGATCCGAAACGGCCAAGCGGAATGCGCGCGCATATCGCCTTGAATCGCGCATCATCCGGCGGTGGGGTGCGCCATCCGCGTGTCGCGCCCGGCGCCACGGCATTGACACGAATGCCGTCCTTAGCAAGATCAAGCGCCATCGCCCGTGTCATGGCTTCGAGCGCCCCTTTGGTCATGTCATACGGAAGGCCGGGCAAGTGCGCGCGCTGCCCACCCACCGAACTGATATTGATGATCGAACTGGCTTGTCCGGGCTGCATCATAGACCTCGCCTGTATACTGCACAGCAGCGGCGCGCGAATGTTTACCTCGATCTGACGATCGAGTAGTTCGACATCCAGTAGATCCATCCCGGTGCGACGCAGATCGGCCGCGTTATTCACAAGCAGCGTCACCTCGGTGTATCGAGCACGAACAGCATCGAAGAGAAGATCGACACCGTGCGGGCTGGCGAAGTCTGAACATACACCGAACGTATCAGCCCCAAGCAAGCGGAATTCCTCAACAGCCTGCACGACCTCGTCGTTATCCAAACCATGGATAATTACGCGCATGCCTTCCCGTGCCAGCCGGAGCGCGATCCCTTTTCCGATGCCCTTGCTCGATCCCGTAACCAGCGCCACCTTACCCACAAGTTCGGGGTAACGAGGGCGAATCGCGTGGTAGACTTCAGCAGTAGTCATGAGACTTCGCCTTCATCGATTACTGTTCAGGATTGCGTTGGTCGACATCACTATCCAACAGCCCCGTTCCCCGTCACTCACCACTACCAACTTCCTGTTAAGGCCGCTATGCTGCTCGCGTCATTGTTCCGAATAGAAAGGTTTCCGGCAATGTCCATTCCCAGCAGTCTGCTAGACGTACAGCAATACACGGGAGACGGGTATCGGCCGATTATCGATTTTGGAGCGTGGCGCGTGGCGATTTTGCGCTATCACCCTGACCTTGAGCCTAATGTCATTAGCACGATGCAGCGCCACGATGAGACCGACGAGGTGTTCATCCTCCTCGAAGGGCACTGCATCCTGTTCATCGGTGAAGGAACCGAAGAAGTCACGACCGTTAGCGCGGAAGACATGCAGCCAAAACTCGCTTACAACGTCAAACGCGGCGCATGGCACACACATACGCTGTCCCGCGACGCGACTGTCCTGATTGTCGAGAACCGGGACACGCAGGCTGCGAATTCGCCAACGACTCCGCTAAGCGCCAGACATCGCGCCATGATTCGGGAACTCACCGATCAACTCTGGCGGTGAGGTTCAGCGCGCGGCCTGTCGATTCGGGTCAGCGCGGCCGTGGCACTTCTTGAACTTCAGCCCGCTTCCGCACGGACACGGATCGTTGCGTCCGGCGCGCGCGAAGGCAGCCTGAAGCAGCTCGTCCTGCTGGCGCATGTGATACATGATATTCGCCGGCGGACGGTGATGCGCCAGTTCGTTCGCCATGAAACGCATCGCAGGGCCGATATGCGTGAAGAACGCTTTGAACCCTGCGCAGAGATAATTCAGTCCGTCCTCACCATCCGGCGTTTTGATGAACCGGTCTTTCGGGCATCCCCCGTTGCAGATGAACCGCACCTCGCACGAACGACAGTACTGCGGCAGCCTCGTGCGTTTGGCGAGGCCGAACGCGCGCTGCTTGTCGCTGTTGACGATCTCGCGCAGCGGAACATCGACGATGTTGCCGACCCAATGTTTCGGCTCGACAAAGTGATCACACGAGTACACGTCCCCGTTGTGCTCCATCGCGAGCGCCGCCCCGCACGTCTCCTCAAACACACATAGGCCGGCTTTATGGCCCGACCACACCGCCAGCGCCACGTCGAAGATTTGAACGAACACACGCCCGACATCCCGCCGCACCCATTCGTCGAAGATGCGGATCAGGAACCGGCCGTACTGCTCCGCCCCGACCGAGCGCTCGGTGACCTGATCGCCTTCCTGAAAGCCGGTATCGTTATCGCGCTCCACGATCGGGATGAACTGCATGAACGACGTCCCGACGTCATCGCGGAGAAAGCGATAGATCTCAAGCGGATGATCCGCGTTGGCCGCATGCACGGTGGTGAGGATATTGAACTCGACGCTATGTTTCTGAAGCAGGCGGATCCCGCGCATCACGCGTTCGAAGGTCGGCGCGCCCCCCTTGTCCACGCGGTAGGCATCGTGCAGGGCCTGCGGCCCGTCAAGGCTGACGCCGATCAGAAAATCATTCGCGGCGAAGAAGCGGCACCAGTCGTCGTCGAGTGTCACGGCGTTGGTTTGCAGCGCGTTGTAGATGCGCAAACCGGGCCGCTTGTGTTTCTGCTGATAGGCCACCGCCTGCCGGTAGAAGTCCAGTCCCATCAGCGTCGGCTCGCCGCCTTGCCACGCGAACGTCACCTCCGGAGCCGTGTGCGCCTCGATCATCTGGCGAATGTATTCCTCAAGCAGCGTCTCGCTCATACGGAAGTCGCTGTTGGGATACAGGCGTTCTTTGCTCAGGAAGTAGCAGTATTTACAGTCAAGATTGCAGATCGCCCCACGCGGCTTGGTCATCACGTGGAACGCAGGGAGAGCAGACGGGGAAATCGTCATCGGGCTTCTGTCACGATCAACCTACCTGTGCGCTGTCAGGCTTACGCGCAGGGCGAACAACCGCAGTGGACTCGCGTTATGCCGTCTCGATCAGGTGGCGAACCCGCGGATCGGCGCAGAGTATACGCATATTGTCCAGCACCGCCCGAAGCAGCCTACGCGCGATCAGGAACGCCATATCGCTGTCGTGCAGTTCGATGCACTGGTAAATTTGCCGGTGGTGCTTGAGCGCCTCCGCCGAGGTGGGTATCCATCGGAGATTGATGTGCGGGGACTCCAGCGCCAGCCGCGTCGCGGTGAGGTGGCGAAGGTTCGACGCGAAAATCTCGCTTAAACGCATTGCGACACTCTGTAAGATCGGAGTACGGCAGGCGTGATGCAGCGCATCATACCATCCGTCAATCGCCTGATCCCAAGCATCAATCTCGTCCCGGCTTTTTTCAAGCTGGCGGTAGGCTTTCCAGATGGCTTGCTGATCTTCAGCCGTCGCGTGCATGGCAACGTTCTCGATGACCGCCGGGTGGATGACCGCGAAGGACTCATACACCTGAAGCAGGATATCGGCGCGATTCTGGCGGTTCACCAAAGCCCACGCGATCACGTCGCTGTCGATCCACTGCCACTCACTGCGCGGGTTCACGGTCGCGCCGACGTTCGGACGGGATACCAATAATCCACGGGCGGCCAAGCCTTTGATCGCCTCGCGAACGACCGTCCGGCTTACGTCAAAGTGATCGGCCAAGTCGTTCTCTCGCGGCAGCACGCTCCCCGGCGGATAGTGGCCCAACACGATCTTCTCGCCCAGATCGTACAGGATACGCTGGCGCAAGTTCAAATGGTCAGGCATCGCAAAACTCCATTTGTATGATTTTTACCGATCTTCCATCCCAACAGAGCACTTCCTCGCGCGATTATCATACACGACACTCTGGGTTCGCGGCGAATCGTCATTGAGCAGGCAACTGCTTGACAACCGGCCGAGCGGATTTGTATGATCTATATACCTATCTTGAAGAATATTTTAGCCCGGTTTACATCAAATGAACTATCTTCTGCGGCGTCTTGGGTTTTACTTGATCGCGGCGCTGCTTGCCATTGTCATCAATTTCTTTCTGCCCCGAATGATGGCCGGCGACCCGGTTGACGTGATGCTCGCCGGGTTCGACACTTCCTCGCTCACACCGGAAGCCATCGACCAACTGCGTGAAGCGTTCGGCTTCATCGACGCCCCACTCCCCGAACAATTCGCGACCTACGTCTCCAATCTGCTGAAAGGCAACTTCGGCGTTTCGGTCGCACGTTATCCCACGAAGGTCGTCGACATCCTCGGGGTCGCGCTGCGCTGGACGCTCTTGATGACCGGAACGGCGCTCATCTTGACCTTCAGCGTCGGCGTGCTGCTCGGCATCCAAGCCGCATGGAAACGCGGCGGATTCGTAGATACCTATGTGCTGCCTTTCGGCGCCATCATGGGCGCGATCCCGTACTTCTGGGTCGCCCTGATCGCGCTGTACGTGTTTGCATTGCAGCTCGGTTGGTTCCCGCTCGGACGGGCGGAGGCCAGCGGAATCCCCGCCGATTGGACGAACCCGAACTACGTGATGGGGGTCGTGTATCACCTCGCGCTCCCGGTCTTGACGCTGCTGATCGCCGGATTCCGCAGTTGGATGATGGGCATGCGCAATAACATGGTGGCGGTCATCGCGCAGGATTACATTACCATGGCAATCGCCAAAGGGCTGCCCGACCGTCGCATCAAATACCAGTACGCGGCGCGCAACGCGATCTTGCCGAGTTTGACAGGTTTCGCGCTGGCGCTCGGCTTTCTGTTGGGTGGGTCGCTGTTGACGGAGGTCGTCTTCTCCTACCCCGGCGTCGGGCTGACGCTGCTCAACGCGGTCAACACGCGCGATTATCCGGTCATGCAGGGCATCTTCCTGATCCTGACCCTCATGGTGCTGCTCGCGAACTTCATCGCTGATTCGCTGTACATCTTGCTCGACCCGCGCACGCGATCATAGCGAATGGTAATCATCAGGGACGGTTCCGAGCTGATATGACTGTATCTCAACCTGCTGCACCTCCAAAACGCTCGCCCGGATTGTGGGCATCCCTGCCGGACTGGGTCGCTACGCTGCTGAGCAACCCGCGCGCGATGGCCGGGCTGTTGATCCTGCTCGCGCTGGTGCTCGTCGCGGTCTTTGCGCCGCAGATCGCCCCCTATCAACCCGACCGGATCGTGGCTCGACGCGACCTGCCGCCGAGCAGCGAGCATGTGCTCGGCACCACATCACTCGGACAGGATGTCTTCTCGCAGATGGTCTTCGGGACGCGCATTTCGCTGGCGGTCGGGTTTGCCACCGGCACGCTGGTGGTCTTGATCGCGATGACTATCGGCATCACCAGCGGTCTGGTTGGCGGGCGGGTCGACAACGTCGTCTCGATGATCGTCAACGTGGTGCTGGTCATCCCGCAGCTTCCGCTCATCATCGTGATCGCGAGCTGGGCGCGCAACACCGGCCCGATCACGATCATCCTGGTGTTGGCGGCGACCGGTTGGGCGTTCGGCGCGCGTGTTCTAAGGGCGCAGGCGCTGGCGCTTCGCAACAGTGAGCATATCACCTCCGCCCGGCTGATCGGCGAACCGATCTGGCGCATCGTCTTTTTCGAGATGCTGCCGAGCATGATCTCGCTGGTCGCGGCCGCATGGATCGGCGCGGTGATCTTCGCGATCCTGTCGCAAGCGGCGCTCGAGTTCATCGGCTTGGGCGACCCGGCGGTGGTCAGTTGGGGCACGATCCTGTACTGGGCGCAGAACAACACCGCGCTGATCTCCGGTCGATGGTGGACGTTCGTGCCACCCGGCTTGGCGATTGCGACCGTCGGCCTCGCGCTCACGCTCATCAACTACTCGATTGACGAGATCACAAACCCGCGCCTACGGCGGATCCGTATCCCCAAAGACGCGATGCGGAAGCCCGAATCGCGCCCACGCGAGGAACCTTCGGAACAGGGTGGTTTGGTTCAAATCCGCGGCCTGAACGTGGACTACTGGACAGCCACCGGCCCGGTTCGCGCCGCGGACAACGTCTCGTTCGACATCCGTCCCAACGAGGTGTTCGGCCTCGCCGGCGAAAGCGGGTGCGGCAAGTCGACAGTCGCCTACGCGATCTCCCGCCTGCACTTTCCACCCGCCATCATCTCTGGCGGCCGGATTTTCGTCGACGGCCAAGATGTGCTGGCGATCCCGGACAAGCAGTTGAACAAGTTCCGCTGGGACGCCGTCTCGATGGTGTTCCAGAGCGCGATGAACTCGTTGAACCCTGTCATCACGATCGGCGAACAGTTCGTCGACGTCATCCAAGCGCACCGGGATATGGATCGCAAGGCGGCGCTCGAACGCGGCCGCGAGCTTCTCGAAATGGTAGAGCTTGATCCCGACCTGATCGACAGCTATCCGCATCAATTGAGCGGGGGCATGCGCCAGCGCGTGGTGATCGCGATTGCGCTCGCGCTGAACCCGAAGCTCTTGATTATGGATGAGCCTACGACCGCGCTGGACGTCGTCGTCGAACGGCAGATTTTGCAGCGGGTGAAGGTATTGCAGCGGGAATTCGGCTTCTCGATCCTGTTCATCACGCACGATCTATCGCTGCTGATCGAGTTCTCCGACCGCATCGGCATCATGTATGCCGGGGAATTGGTGGAAGTCGCGCCGGCGAAGGCGCTGTATACCGACCCGCAGCATCCGTACACGCGCCTGTTGATGAACGCCTTCCCATCGATTCACGACGACCGCACGGGACGGTACGGTATCGAAGGAACGCCGCCCGATTTGCGGACGCCCCCGACTGGCTGCCGCTTTCATCCCCGCTGTGACGTCGCCATCGCCGGCTTGTGCGAGGTCGTCGTGCCGCCCGTTGTCTCGACCGGCGACCGTCTCGCCCGGTGTCACCTGCTCAGCGAAGAGTATGCTGAAAGAGCCGTGAAATGACCCGCAGCGAAGCTATTCTCGAAGCCGTCAGCCTGCGGAAAGTGTTCCACACCGGCGGCGTGTTCAGCCGCAAGGAAGTGATCGCGGCCGACGACGTCTCGCTGGCGCTGCGTCCGCGTCACGCCGTCGCGCTGGTCGGCCAAAGCGGCAGCGGGAAAAGCACCGTGATCCGTATGCTGGCGAAGCTCTATGACCCGACCGCCGGCGCGATCCTTTACGAGGGCGAGGATGTCACGACCAAGCGCAAACGCCGCGACATCTTCGATTACCGCAGCAAAGTCCAGATGATCTTTCAGGATCCGTTCGGCTCGTTAAATTCCACACAGAAGATCGACTATCACCTGCGGCGTCCGCTGCGGCTGCACGGCAAGGTCAAGAACGCGCGGGACGAAAGACTGCGGATCGGCGAGCTGTTGGAGCGCGTCTCGCTGACGCCGGTCGACGAGTTCGCCAAGAAGTATCCGCATCAGTTAAGCGGCGGGCAGCGTCAGCGCGTCGCTATCGCGCGGGCGCTCGCCATCGAGCCGCGCGTGATCCTCGCTGACGAGCCGGTGTCGATGCTGGACGTCTCTATCCGCATCAGCATCCTCAACCTGCTCATCAAGCTGCGCGACGAAGAGAACATCGCTTTTCTGTTCGTCACCCATGATCTTTCCAGCGCCCGCTATTTCTCGGATGAAATCCTGATTATGCACAAGGGGAAAATTGTCGAGCGCGGCGTCAGCGCAGAGGTGATCGAGAACCCGCAGGACGACTATACCCGTCTGCTGCTGTCGTCGATCGCCGATCCGTCGCGGGTGTTTTAGAAACTGGCTGATTCGGGCCGTGCTTGCAACACATGAGCGCAGCCCGTGTTGAGCGATAGGTTGAGGCAACATAAGGAGAAATACGATGTCGCGCAAGTTATTGGCAAGTGTGATTGCGATAATGCTGCTGTTCACCAGCTTGAGCGTGGTCGCCCAAGACGCACCGGCTCAAGGCGGCTCGATCACGATTGGGTTACAGGCTGGCAGTAATGTCTGGACACGTAACTTCAGCCCGTTCAAGGCCGGTGAATTTGATTCACGCGACTTGATTTATGAACCGCTGATCGTTTGGAACCCGGTCGATTACAACACCCCGAACTACTGGCTCGCCACGGGCTACACATACTCCGACGATCTGAAGTCGCTGACCTTCACGCTGCGCGAGGGCGTGCTGTGGAGCGACGGTGAGGCGTTCAACGCCGACGATGTGATATTCACGGCGCAAATGCTGCTGGATAACCCGCAGATGGATGCCGTGTCCTTCAACATCGGCACCGTCGCTGAAAGCGTTGAGAAGGTCGATGACTACACCGTCACGTTCCACCTGAAAGGCGTGAATACGCTGGCGCACACGCTGTTGAGCGTCATGAATACCGTGCCGGAGCATATCTGGTCGTCCGTCGAAAAGCCGGCGGAATACGTCGTCGAGAACCCGGTCGGCACCGGCCCGTTCACGGAGGTCACCAACTTCCAAGATCAGGAGTTCACGCTGTGCCGCAACCCGAACTACTGGCAGGAAGGCCGCCCGTATCTGGACTGCATCAACTTCCCGGCGTTGAACGGCAATCAGGCCATCGCGCTGGCGCTGCTGGACGGCAGCGTCGAGTGGGCCGGCGTCAACTTCCCCGATGAGGCCAGTTTCGTCAACGCGAACCCCGAACACCATCACTACTACTACTGGACGGGCAGCGCGACACAGTACCTCGTCCTGAACACGACCAGAGCACCGCTTGATGACGCGCAGTTCCGCATCGCGGTTAGCATGTTGATCGACTATGACTTCGTCGTGGACGTCGGCATGGAAGGCGCGACGCAGCGCAGCAGCCCGACCGGATTCTCGTATACGCAGGGTGACGTCATCAGCCAAGATGCGCTTGCGCTCGCCGCCGAGACCGGCTTCAACAGCTACGACTTCGACCGCGGCACGGCCCTGCTCGACGAACTGGGTTATGTGGATGCCGACGGGGATGGCTTCCGCGACTATCCCGATGGCTCGCCGCTCCATCTCAACTTGCAGGCGGTGAACGGCTTCACGGCGTGGGTCGCCAGCACGCAGATCATGGCGCAGGCCTTCCAAGATGCGGGCCTCAACATCACCCAGACCACGCTGGACTTCGGCGCAGCGGTGACTGCGATGCGCACCGGCGACTTCGACCTCGCCATGTGGTTCGGTACGACAGGCGTTACGCCGTGGACGTTCTACCGCGACATGATGTACAGCGCGTTGATCGACGCCGACGGCGTGACCAGTTCCGCATGGCCGCGCTGGACGAGCGAGCGCAGCGACGAACTTATCGAGCAGTTCACGCAGACCACCGATGCGGAGGCGCAGGCCGCCATTATCGACGAACTTCAGTCGATCTACGTCGAGAACGCCGTCGCGATCCCGATGTGGGACGGGCCGGTATGGTACAACTGGAACGATACCAACATCACCGGTTTCCCGACGGAAGACAACTACTACGCGACTGGCGCGGTGACCCGTTCCAATACCATGCAGACGCGCTTGATCGTACTCAATGAGCTTCACCTCAAGTAGCTTGAGCGACACACTGGGGAGGCCGCTTCGTGCGCGGCCTCCCCAACACGTCTTGAGGTGACGCTCTCTATCCCAAACAGAGGGTCTCCATGAAAGCCATTATGGTGATGTTCGACTCGCTCAATCGCCACATGCTTCCGGCGTATGGCAGCGAGTGGATACATGCCCCTAACTTCCAGCGTTTGGCGGAGCGAACCGTCACGTTCGAACGCAGTTACGCGGGCAGTATGCCGTGCATGCCTGCGCGGCGCGAGCTGCACACCGGCCGATACAACTTCCTCCATCGCAGTTGGGGGCCGATGGAGCCGTTCGACGTCTCCATGCCGGAAATCCTCAAGCAGAACGGGGTCTACACCCACCTCGCCACCGACCATCAGCATTACTTCGAGGACGGGGGCAGCACCTATCATACCCGCTACAGTTCATGGGAGTTCGCGCGCGGTCAGGAAGGTGACCCGTGGAAGGGTCAGCTCGCCGATCCGGCCTATCACGAGAACCTCAAGAAGATGCAGATCGGCATGTTCCGTCAGGACATCATCAACCGGCAGCATCAACCTACGGAGGCCGATCAGCCGCAGGCGCTGACGTTCAAGGCCGGGCTGGAGTTCATCGAGACCAACCACGCCGAAGACAACTGGTTCTTACAAATTGAGACCTTCGACCCGCACGAGCCATTCTTCACGCATCAGGTTTACAAAGACCTGTATCCACACGCATACGACGGGCCGGATTTCGACTGGCCCGATTACACACGCGTCACCGAGACACCGGAGCAGGTCGCGCATGTGCGTTACGAGTACGCGGCGCTGGTCAGCATGTGCGACGCCTACTTGGGCCGCGTGCTGGACGCCATGGACGAGTACAATCTCTGGGACGACACGCTGCTTATCGTCAACACCGATCACGGCTTCATGCTCGGTGAACACGACTGGTGGGCGAAGACCGTTCAGCCGTGGTACGAGGAATTGATTCACACGCCGCTGTTCATCTGGGATCCGCGCAGTCGAAAACAGGGCGAACGGCGCGAGAGCTTAGTTCAGACCATCGACCTTCCGGCGACCCTGCTGGAATTCTTCGGGCAGGAGCTTCCGCCGTCGATGCAGGGGCGTCCGCTGCGGCCGGTCATCGAAGACGATTCGCCCATCCGCGAAACGGCGCTGTTCGGTATCTACGGGGGACACGTCAGCATCACCGACGGCCGCTTCGTCTACATGCGCGCCCCCGCCACGGAAGCCAACGCGCCGCTGTACGAATACACGCTCATGCCCACGCACATGCGCGAGATGTTCAGCGTGCAGGAACTTCAGCACATCGAGCTTGCGGAACCCTTCACGTTCACGCAGGGATGCCGATTGATGAAGATCGCGGGACGGGGCAATCAGGCGCACCAGTTCGGCACGCTGCTGTTCGACCTACAAGCAGACCCCGGCCAGCAGAATCCGCTGGTCGACGACGCCCTCGAACGGCAGTGGATCGCGCATCTTATCGAGGCGATGCGGGCTAATGACGCGCCGCCGGAGCAGTACGAACGACTCGGGCTTCCACAGGATGGGCCGGTGGAGGACGCGCATCTGCTGCTGAACAGGCAGCACGTCCAAGCCCTGTCAGCGATGGAGCCAGAGTTCATGGCGGTTCGCTTTCCGGTGATGCAGAATAACCCCCATCTGCTGCATACGGCGCTTGAAAGGCTCTATGGCGATCATCGCATCGGGGCCGTTCTGGATCGGCATTTTCCCAACTTGCGCGAAATGCCGAACTACTCGCAGCTGAAGCAGTTGACGTTGGGGCTGATGCGCTTGTTTATTCCACGGCTGATGTCACCGGAGAAGATGCAGGTGGTCGCCCACGAATTGGACGAGATCGACCTTATCGGCCGCTGACGTCCCGCGCTGAGATGGCCGGATCGCAGCTGTATCTACCCTGCTTGCCTGACGGCGGACGCCGCCGTATTAGAAACACAGAGGTGAAGACATGGAGAACCCAAACGGAACAGGCGCGAAAGTCCTCACGAATGCGGAGGTCGAAGCGCGCGTAGAAGTCATCCTAGCTGGCTTGAGCCTCTCGGAGAAAGTCGGACAGCTCACACAAGTCGGCGGCACGACCTTCATCGAAGGGCCGAAGCCGGAAGACGTTATTCGCCGTGGCGGGGCGGGGTCAGTTCTGTGGCTCAACGACACGCAGAAGTTCAACGCCCTGCAGAGGATTGCGGTCGAGGAAAGCCCGTCCGGAATCCCGCTGCTGTTCGCGCTCGACGTGATCCACGGCTACCGTACCATTTTTCCGGTGCCGCTGGCGATGGCCGCGTCGTGGGATCCCACCGTTCCCGAACGGGCGCAGGCTGTCGCGGCGAAAGAGGCCCGTGCCGCCGGCTTGCACTGGACGTTCGGCCCGATGCTCGATATCGCCCGTGACGCTCGTTGGGGGCGCATCGTTGAAGGGGCTGGCGAGGATCCACATTTGGGCGCGGCGATGGCAGCAGCGCAGGTGCGCGGCTTTCAGGGGGATCGCCTCGGCGCGCCGGATCGGGTCGTGGCCTGCGCGAAGCACTTCGCCGGCTACGGCGCATCGGACGGCGGGCGGGACTACGATCCGGTCTATCTGCCGGAAGGACTGCTGCGCAACGTGTATTTCCCGCCGTTCCATGCCGCTGTCGAGGCAGGCGTGGGGACGTTCATGAGCGCCTACATGGATCTCAACGACGTGCCGGCGTCTGGCAATCGCTGGCTTCTGCGCGATGTGCTGCGCGGTGAGTGGGGCTTCAAGGGCTTTGTCGTCAGCGATGCCCTCGCCGTCGGGAATCTCGTGACACAGGGCTTCGCCCGCGATAGGCGGGACGCCGCCTTCCGCGCACTCAGCGCTGGCCTCGACATGGACATGGCAAGCAACACCTATCCCGAACACCTCGAGGAGCTGGTTGACAGCGGCGCGCTGTCCGTCGAGCTGATCGATGACGCCGTGCGCGCCATCCTTGCGGTCAAGGTGCGCATGGGGCTGTTCGAGCAGCCGTATGCCGACGAAGGGTTGTTGGAGCAGGTTGTCGCCTCGCCTGAACACCGCACCGCAGCACGACTCGCAGCTCAGCGTTCCATGGTGCTGCTGCGCAACGAAGGCGCGCTGCTTCCGCTGGACAAAGGCATCAAGAACCTCGCCGTTATCGGCACGCTGGCGAACTCAAAAAGCGCGACCGAAGGCTCATGGATGGTGTTCGGGCACATCCCCGCGGCGGTCACCGTCCTCGAAGGCATTCGTGCCAAGCTGCCGGACGCCACCATCACGTACGCGCCGGGGCCGGAAATCGAGCGTGAATTCCCGTCGATGTTCGACATCTTGATGCCCGATCCAAACAAGCCCGCTCCGCAGACCCCTGAACAGGCAGAGGTCGCGTTCCAGCAGGCGGTAGACACCGCGCGCGGCGCCGATCTCGTCGTGATGGTGCTCGGCGAGCACGCCAATATGTCCGGCGAGGCCGCCTCGCGCGCATCGCTCGATTTGCCGGGACGGCAGGAAGAACTGCTCAAGGCGGTGGTCGCCCTCGGCAAGCCGGTTGTACTGGTCTTGCTCAACGGCCGGCCGCTCAGCATCACTTGGGCGGCGGAGAACGTCCCTGCGATCCTCGAAGCGTGGGAACCGGGCACTGAAGGCGGTCACGCGGTGGCCGACATCCTGTTCGGGGACGTCAATCCGGGCGGCAAGCTGCCGGTGACCTTCCCCCGTAAAGGCAGTCACGCGCCGCTTTACTATGCGCGCAACCTCACCCATTCACCCGAGGGCAGCCGCGCGTATAATCCGCGCTATTGGGACGGCCTGCCGACCCCGCTGTATCCGTTCGGCTTCGGCCTGAGCTACACGACGTTCGAGATCGCTAACGTCAGCGTTTCGACGGCGCGGATGAAGGTCGGTGAAACGCTCACGGTTACGGCCGACGTCACCAACACCGGCCGCGTGGCAGGCGATGAGGTCGTACAGCTCTACATCCATCAGCGCGCGGGCAGCGACACACGTCCGATGCGCGAGCTGAAAGGCTTCGAACGGGTGACGCTTCAGCCCGGCGAGACGCGCACCGTCACGTTCCAACTGGGGCCGTCCGCGCTGCGTTACTGGAGCACGAGCCGCGGCGCGTGGGTACAGGATGCAGCAGAATTCGATATTTGGGTGGGTTCCGACTCGTTAGCGACGCTTCACGCCGAGTTCAGGGTCGAATCCTAAGCACGTTCTATACGGTGAGTCAGGAGAGGGCGAACGTCGTTTCGCCCTCTCCAATGCTTTCAAGCGGCTGTCAAAGGTGAGTGAGATATCATGGCATCGAGTCGCGCGCGAAACGGCACCATTCTTATCGCGTTCCTGACGTTCATCGGGTTGGGGTTATCGGCCGGTCTGCTGGGCGTGGCGTGGCCGTATATGCAGGCCGAGTTCGATCTTGCACTCGATGCGGTCAACGTCCTGCTGCTGCTGCAAACGATTACGTATACGCTGGCGAGCTTCATCATCGGCCGCATCATGGCGCGATTCGGCAGCGGCATGAGTTTAGTGGGCGGCATGCTGATCGTCACGTTGGGGATGTTTGGGATCGCCGTCGCGCCAACGTGGATGGTCGTTATCGTCGTTGGGTTCGTCGCCGGGTTCGGCAGCGGCATCACCGACGCGGGCCTGAACCTCTATGTCACCACCTATCACTCCGCACGCGACATGAACTGGCTGCACGCCAGCTTCGGCGTCGGGATCACGCTCGGCCCGCTGCTGATGACGTACTGCGCGCTCCATCTGAAGTGGCAGGTGGGTTACGTCATCGCCGGCGTCATTATGTTGGCGATCCTCGCGCTGCTCTTCGCGTCGCGCCGGCACTGGCGCAACGAGGGGTTCCAAAGCGCCGAAAACACGCCGGTACGGCGTGCCAGCCTCGGCGAAACGCTGCGGCTCCCGGTACTGTGGTTCAGTATGATCGCCTTTCTCGCTTACGTGAGCGTGGAGATCGGCATCGGTCAGTGGGCCTTTACACTGCTCACACAGTCACGCGGGGTCGCCGAGGAAGCCGCCGGCCCGTGGGTCAGCGTCTATTGGGGAGTCTTCACCGGCGGACGTATCCTCTTCGGGTTTATCGCAAACCGCTTCCGTCCTACCCAGCTGCTGCGCTGGTGCTTGTTCGGCATGATCGTCGGCACACTGCTGTTGGCGTGGAATCCGCTGCCGATTATCGGTGAGATTGGCCTGATCGTCGTCGGCTTCACCTCCGCGCCGATCTTCGCCATGCTGATGATGACCACGCCGCAGCGGTTCGGCCTAGAACACGCCGAGAACGGGGTCAGCCTGCAGATGGTATCCGTTGGCATCGGGTCGGCGATCTTCCCCGGACTCATCGGGACGATCGGCCGAACCTTCGGCCTCGAGTCGATGACGGTCGCCTTTGCCGCGCTGGCGGTGCTCACGTTCGTGGCACATGAACTCGCGCATCTGGCCCATGCGAAACGGCTGGCGGTGGCCGGCGCTGCCGATTAGGGCGACGGCGACCGGTATCGTCGTGTCAGCCTCTTCCACGTCGCGGCCCTGATCGAGCCACCGATACAGATACGACCGCCACACCGATCTACCGGTGCGACGGCGTATCGTTTGCGCATGTACGACGCAAGACGGTTCCTCCTATGTGCGTGGGGACAACACATATACGTCAACTCAGACGGCATCGACAGCGCGGAGCGCCAAATCTTGTTCGAGGCTTTACACACGTTCGATGATGTCTTGGCGATGGATCGCCGGAACCTCGCGTTCCTGCTGCGTCATGCGGCCAGCGCTGGAGCCGAGGTACGGCTGCTGCCACGACGCCCATAACCTCAATCTGGTCGATCATGTCGAGGTCGAGGATCCGTATCCGGACGGTGATTTTGACCCCATCTACGCGGTGGTGCGCGCCGGCTGTACGGCACTTCTATCTCAGATTCGGGCCAAACACGGCTTGTGATCGCGGCCGCCCCGCGCTGGTGGCGAACGCCAAACACACCGGCGGCATCGTTTTATCTACTTGCCACGAGAAGACCGAATTTTCAGGCGTTTTAGGCGAGAGCAGCTTTTGTGTGATTTCGTGCTGGGGAGGCTGGATTCGAACCAACGAATGGCGGATCCAAAGTCCGCTGCCTTACCACTTGGCGACTCCCCAATGATGCTGTTCAGTATAGCATACGTCCGCAACGGGTGGAACCCTGTCGGTCAGGACAGCGGGTCACGGCCGTCACCGGAGTATTGTTCGGGGTCTAGTCCAGCAAGCGAGGCGGAACCACTGCTCCACGAGTCGGTATGCTGCCGCCCGCGCATCACCACCCTAGAGTTCTGTTCGCCCGTGTTGTCCTCAGCGGCCAAGACGATAATCACTACCACGCTGACGTTGTCCTGCCCCCCGCGTTCATTTGCCAGCTCGATCAAGCGCTTTGCAATCGATTCAGGACTGTTCGCTTCGAGCGCCACGTCGGCGATTTCCTCAGGATGGACGTGCAGCGTCAGCCCATCGGAGCACAGGATCAGCCGATCTCCGACGTCCAGCGCGACCTCATACAGGTCGACATCCATATCCAACGACTGTCCGAGGGCGCGATACAGGATATTGCGCATCGGATGATCTTCCGCCTCGGCTCGCGTGATGTGACCGGCCAGCACCATCGCTTCGACAAAACTGTGATCGACGGTGATCTGCTCGATGTGACCTGTGTCTCCCTGCACCAGATAGGCGCGGCTGTCTCCGACATGGCCGATAACCGCTCGCGTGCCATGCACGAACGCCGACGTCACCGTCGTCCCCATCCCGCGCAGATGGGGGTTCAGGTCGGATTGACGCACGATGGCGCGGTTAGCCTGCGCGATGACGTCCTTCAACTTATCGCCGACGACGACCGGATCGACGACGTGCGCCGGCGCAGACGGTTGAAGTTCGGCCGGCGGCAGTGCTTGATAGATCGTCTGTATGGCGATCCGGCTCGCCTCTTCGCCTGCCACTGCCCCGCCCATACCATCCGCGACGACGGCAAGGGCGATGTCGTGCCGCGTCCACAACAGAACCGAATCCTCGTTGTTCTCACGTACGCGACCCGTATTCGACTGGGCATCACACGCCAGAACAACGTGCGGCTGCAGATCCGTCATGGAGCGATCCTTCACTGAGCGACTGCACCTAATTGTATACCAGTTGTTTAGTGCGGCAACGTTGATAGTCTGTGCAGCTGTCGCACGTTGGCTGAAACTCAGGGTACCCTGTCCGGTCGTGGTCAAACGTGCTACCCTTCTCGCATGAACCCACATTTATCCCAAACCGGTCGACAGACGATGACTACTGCGCCCCTGACCGACTTGTACCGGCTTGAAGACACCATAGACACCTACGCGCTCGGCCACTATGCGCGCGTCGTCGCCGCTGGTGACCGCCGCGCCAACAAGACGGTCGCGTTCAAGGTCATGCGCTCCGAGCACGTGACTCATGACGGCGACATGAAGTGGGAGTTCAAGGCGTTTTACAACGAGGCGGCGCTCTTGCAGCGGCTCGCCGCCAGCCCCTCACTGGTTCGCATGCACGACTGCGGCTACATCGAGTCCTCGACCGAACTGCCTGTCAACGGCCAGATTGCCTCGTTCGGAACGGATGTGGACGAGTTCACGGACGCCGCCGCGCGCTTTGCCGCGCAGGGTTGGCGCCCGTACTTGGCGCTGGATATCCTGCCGCGCCACAACAACCTGCTGTACGTGATGAAGCCCAATCAGCCGGGGACGCGCTGGCGTCTGCCGACCGAGGAAGGCATCGCGCTGGCGATGCAGTTCGCGCAGTTCTTGCAGGTGGCGCATCAGAACGGGGTGGTCTATCTCGATCACAAGCTCGAACATGTATATTGGGACGGCGCGCGCCTACACGTTATCGACCTCAACAGTTCACGTGCGCTCAACGGCGCGGCGGCCGATGCGCAGCAGTTCAAGGCGGATATCCACAACTTCTGCGTGGGCATCTTATACCCCGTGTTCACCGGCATCTCCGCGATCACCGGCGGCCTGCGCGCCACACCGAGCAGCATGGCAGAGGTCGAAGCGCGCTACAAAGACATCCTCGTGCTCGACTTCGGCGTCGAACCCAGCCTCAGCCCGGCTGTTCAGCAGATGATCCAGCGTGGCGCAGCCATGGAATACGACACCGCTGACGACCTGATCGCCGAGCTGAACAAGACCGCCTCGCTGCATGGCTGGGACACGCCGCACGGCGAAAACACGCCGGCATGCCGTGCCGCGCGCGATCAAGTGCGGCAGGGGCTGAAAAAGCTGCGGCAGGGGCAGGAGTCAATCCGCGAGGCACGCGATATACTGCGTGACGCCCTGATCATCGACGACATCACGCCCGACATCGAGGACGAACTGCGTCGGGTGCTGCTGGCCGTCAACGCGATGTTGAACGCGCGGGTGATCCCCTAGCCGTCTAAAGTCGGTGTTCGTAAGTCATTCGGTCTCTCATCTTGCAGCGTTAGTCGAGCTATACGGCGCGGCGTTTTCTCATCACGCATCACTCATCACTTTCAACTTCACGCTTAGCGCACGCCCATCGCCGGCATCTGCACCGTCCAGCGTGTGCCTTTGCCCGGCGCGCTCGTCACACGGATAGAGCCGCCGAGCGCCGCCAGCAGGCTGTAGGCGATTGCCACCCCAAGTCCGCTGCCTTTGTACGATCGCACGACTTCGTTATCGGCGCGGAAGTAGGGCGTGCCTAACTGCGCCACCTCCGCCTCGCTCATGCCAATGCCGTTGTCGCTGACGATGATGTGAATTGCGGCATTTTCGGTGGTGGCGGTCAATTCGACCTTGCCGCCCTGCGCCGGCGAATAACGCAGGCCGTTCTCAACCAGCTTAGCCAGCGCCATCGACAGATGTTCGCCATCGGTTTGCAGCATCGGCAGTCCGTTAGGAACCTCGGCCTTGAACGACCGGCCCAAGTCCTCAATCGTCGGCTCAACTCGCTTCTCGACCATCATGGCGACGTTCTTGACGGTATCGAGCTTGGGCTTGATCGGAAGTATCCCGCTGCGCAGCTTGTTCAGCACGCTGAAGTCGGCCAGCAGCAGTTCCATCCGCCGTGAGTTAGCGCGGACGACCCCTAGCAGCTTGAGCTGCATCTCGCTCAGCGCGCCGCCCATTTCGGGCTTGGCGAGCATGTCCGAATAGCCGCGAATACTGGTCATCGGCGTGCGCAGCTCATGAATGGCCGTCTTCCAGAAATCGGCATTTTCGGTCATCATCGAACGCAAGTCCGTCCCGATCGCCGCGCGTGTGCGCTCCGCCTCGACCGCGTCCAACATCCGTCCCAGCACCTCAAGCTGACCGACATCGACCGTTCCGCCGGAACGGGCCGACTGCATGATAGCCGTCAGGTGGTCGCGCGCTTTCTTGAGATCGACACTCATCCCCAAAATCCTTCGTGTGCCCAGCATCGCTCGTGCGATGGCCGCGTGCCCCCCTGCGTAAAATAGGCGGTGATGCGCGCTTCCATGTCGTCCAGCGACGCCCAAAATGTGCTGATCTGCGAGGCGTAACACGCGATCGCATCCATCTTAGCACGCATATCCTGTGTGGAGAGTTGAAGCGGCAGGAGCGACAGCGCGCCGGTAGTCACCGCCAGCGTCGCATCGACCGCCCCGGCCGTCTCGCTGTACGGGTAATCCTCGTATAACCACAGACGCACACCGTGCCGCTTGGCCGTGATCGACATCCCCCACTGCTTCACCGCCTGATGATCGACATGATTGCCCACGGCAAGCGGCGCATAGATGTCGGTCGCCCCGCCGATCAGATCGAGCAGATCGGCCGGAACGCCACCGGAGACCGCGTCCTCAGCCTTCAGCGGGCCGAAGATCGCCTCACCCGTGTCATACAGCGCCGCGCCGTCCGAATCCACACGGTAGATGCAGTCCGGCAGATCAAGGAAGGCGATCCGTGCGCCGAGGACACGCGCCGCCGCCTGATCCTCCCGCCGGCGCACTGCGCTGACTGCGTCGCCCACGTTCCAGCGCGTATGCAGCTCGCGGATCAGCGGCGTATCGGGAATCGGCGGACGCGGATCGCCGCACATGGTCGTGACGATCAAGACATCGTGCCCGGATGCGGTCAACTGGTGAATCCATCCACCGAGGCTGAGCGGTGCGTCGTCCGAGTGTGGCGAGAGGACAACGTGCATCAGGATTTGCCGCGCTTGGACGACGCAGATTTCGGTTTCGACTTTGGCTTAGCCGGTTCGAGAGCGGCGAAATAATCGCAGTAGGCGGTCAGGGCGCAGCGCTCGCAGTGCGGGATACGCGCCGTGCATGTGTCGCGCCCAAGCCGGATCAGGTAGATATGGCCGGCGTAGTGCCACTCGACCGGGAACAGTCTCTCCATGACCGGATGCGCGTTATCGGCGGAGATGCCGTTGGGCAGCAGGCCGATGCGCTGGCCGACGCGGTGAACGTGCGTATCGACCGGGAACGACGGCCGGCCCAGCCCGAAGCACAGCACGATGGCCGCCGTCTTAGGCCCGATTCCATTGAACGACGTCAGATAGGCGCGCGCTTCGTCCAGCGGCATATCGGCGAGGTGGTCGATATTGTACGCGCCGCGCTCATCGTAAATGCGCTCCAGTACACGCTGAATACGCGGCGCTTTCTGGTTGCTCAGCCCGGCTGGACGCAGCACCTCGGCCAATTCCGGCGTCGGCGCGTCGACCACATCCTGCCACGTCGGATACTTGGCCTTCATCGCGTAGTACCCGCGATCCCGGTTCGTGTCGCTGGTGTTCTGGCTCAGGATGCAGCTCACCAGCACGTCCATCGGGTCAGAACCCGGCTGCCATTCGAGGTCGCCATAGACCCCGCGTAGGGTCTCGAACACGGGCTTGACCTTCGCCTTGCGCCGCTTCTCGTCACTTGTTTGTCTTGCCATCCGTCGATCCATCCTTACGTTTCTGAAATCTGTCCCAAATACGTCAACTGCGCCACCTGCTGCACGCGCCCATCCGAAATACGCACCTTCCACGTCCCGGCCCGGTTCGGAGAGATCAACAGCACGGCGCCGTCGTTCTCCGTCCACGCCACCGGCCTGAGCACGCCTTCCTGCGGGACAGTGAGCGGCGTCTGCGTCATCTCCGTCAAGTCGACCCGCATGATGACGGTCGAGGTCTGTGCCGAACCCGATCCTAACCCGGACAGTGCCGTCTGCGCGTACACCGCGAAGCGGCCGTCCGGCGCGACCAAGACATCCCCGGCGATTGAATATCCGCCGCTGTTCGAGGCGGGGATCGACCATTCGGTGCCGGTCGCAAGGCGCACCACCCGCACATCAAACCCGCCGGCCTGCTGGCTGACGGCGAGACGTAGGAAATATCCACTGCCGAACCCGGCGCCCGTGAAATCCCCCGGTTCTCCGGGCAGGAACGCGAACGTGTCGCCGGGGTGTTCGGCGCTCAGATCAAGCTGGAAGAGGCCGGCGAACTGCGGGAACAGCATCAGCGTGTCGAGGCCGTCGGGCTGATAGTCGAGGTATAGAATCGAGTCGTCCGGGCTGAACGCGACCGGGCGGGCGCGCAGACCGTCCGTGCGGGTTTCCTCGAACACGATACGCTGTGCTTCCCCGCTAACGTCCGCCACACGCGTCACGGTCGTCAGCATGCCGGCCCCGCCCTGCGTGATCGTCCACGCGATGCGCTTGCCATCGGCGCTGATCGCCCAATCGACCCGCGCGTCCTGCGCGCCAAGCGTGATGAACGGGTGCGGCCTGCTGCGTCCGTCCGCCCCGATCAGGACGACCGACCGCGTTGACGGGTCATAGGTCATCACCGAATCATTCAGCACGGCGAACACCGAGCCATCCGTCTGCACCGACTGTTCCTCGCCGGTCGCCAAATCAACGAATACCAGCGTGGCGCGCGCGCCGGGTTCGATGAACACCGCCGCCGAGCGCGCAGGTTGGGCCGTGCTGCCCAGCGCCACGCAGATCAGCGCCGCCAAGACCGTGATCGCCTTACGCACGCACCCACTCCAGCAGCATCGGCAGCAGCGTGCCAGACGGCCCGCGCAGGCTGACGTTCGCGATCCGCGAGATGTCGGTGGCTTCCGGATTGACCTCAATCACGGCCGCCCCGTTCTGCGCAGCAGTGTTCGGCAAGTTGGCCGCCGGGAACACCAAGCCGGATGTCCCGACGACGAGCATGACATCGCATTCTTCCGCCGCGTCCTGAGCGATGATCAGGTCGTTCAAGGCGAGCATCTCGCCGAACCAGACCACGTTGGGCCGCAGCCAGCTGCCGCAGTACGGACAGGTCGGCGGGGGCTGCGCGCCGTTGACGAACGCTTCCGGCGCGATCAGCGTAGGCGCGCCCCGGCAGTCCGCGAAGCACTTGGTCTCCATCAGCCGGCCGTGCAGGTGGCATACACGGGCGCTGCCCGCTCGCTCATGCAGGTCGTCCACGTTTTGCGTGATCAAGTCCCAACGCTCAAACAGCGCCTCGAACTGCGCAAGCGCGATATGGCCGGGGTTAGGCTCAACATGCGCGAGCTGCTCACGGCGTTCGGTGTACCATGTCCATACCGCCGCGGGATTGCGCTGAAAGCCCTCTGGCGAGGCAAGCTCCTCGAACGAATACCTCGACCACAGGCCGGTGAGCGCATCGCGGTAGGTCGGAACACCCGACTCCTTACTAACGCCCGCGCCGGTCAGCACAGCAACGCGGCGCGCATTCCGCAGGTACGAGGCGGCCTGCTCCAGCCCGTTATCCATCCGCTAGCTCAGTCTTTCGACAATCGTGCCGGTACCCATCCCGCCGCCGCAGCACATCGTCTGGAGGCCGTAACGCTTGTCGTGCGTCTCCAGCGCGTTGAGCAGCGTCGTCATCAGGCGCGCCCCGCTGGCCCCCAGCGGATGGCCGAGCGCAATCGCGCCGCCATGCACGTTGACCTTCGCCATATCCGGCTCGAATTCCGACTGCCACATCGCGATCACAGCAGCGAACGCCTCGTTGACCTCGAACAGGTCGATATCCGCGAACGCCATGCCAGCGCGGGCCAGCGCCTTGCGCGTCGCGGCCAGTGGGCCGGTCAGCATCAGATGCGGGTCGCTGCCGACCGTGACCATCGACACGATGCGGGCGCGCGGCGTGAGGCCGAGGTGCTTGGCCCATGCCGAGGTCGTGACGATCGCTGCCGCCGCGCCATCGGTGATCTGACTGCTGTTGCCGGCGGTCGTGACGCCGTTTTCTGAAAAGACCGGCTGAAGCGTCGCCATCTTCGCCAGATCGGCGTTCGGGCGGATCCCCTGATCGGCGCTGACCACCACCGACGCGCCGGCATCGTCCACTCCGTCAATCGGCGCGATCTCGCGGGCGAACACGCCGGATCGCGTGGCCTGCGCGGCCCGCTGATGGCTGTAGTACCCGATCTCGTCCACGGCCGCCCGGCTGATCCCCCACTTCTGCGCGATCTCATCGGCGGCGAGGCCTTGCGGGATCATGTTGTAGGTTTCCATGATACGGTCGGTGAACGGCTGTCCGCCGTGCAGGCTGCTGCCCATCGGAACACGCGTCATGCTCTCGACGCCGCCGGCGATCACCACTTCCGCCTGCCCCGACGCGACCATGCCCGCGGCGAAATGAATCGCCTGCTGACTGCTGCCACACTGGAAGTCGATGGTGGTCGCGGGGATCGAATCAGGCAGTCCGGCGTCCAGCACCACGTTGCGCGCCAAGTTGAACGTCTGCTCGTTGGTCTGCGAGACACACCCCATGATGACATGGTCGATCTCGTCGATGGGCAGTTTGGCCCGCGCGATCACATCACAGACGACATGCGATCCCAGCCGCACCGGGTGAATCTCGCGCAAGGCGCCGTTGCGACGCCCCAAGGGGGTACGCGCCGCGTCAACTATCACGATATCGGTCATCTTCGATCATCCCGCCACTCATCAACCAGACACGCCGATGATACCGCATCGGTGTGCCGGTTGACCTAAATCTCACATGATCTGCGCGCAGGCTTACTGCCGGCGGCGGCGCGCTGCAAGGACGATGACGAGGATGAGCAGCAGCAGGGCCGTCCCCGCGATCACGGCGATAAGCGCGACCGAATTCTCCGGCGCCTGCGTCCCCTGCGCGATGACATCGGTCAGCTCACCGGGCGTCGAGGTTGGATCGAACACGGTCGGCGTCGGCTCAACCGCCTCGACCGTCGCGGTCGCCGTCACGGGTTCGGGCGTGTCGGTTGGGGCCGGCGATTCGGTGTCGGTCGCAGTGGGATCAACGGCCTCGGCTGTCGTAGGCTCGACGGTGGGCGTCGCCGTGACCGGGGCGGGCGTCGTGGGCGCTTCGGTCAACGCGACGCTGGTCTGCATCGCCGCGGCCTGTGCCGTCGCCTGATCCTGCGCTTGCGCGGTCGCGGCCTGCGCCGTCGCCGCCGCATCCTCCGCCTGTGTCGTGGCGAGCGCATCCGCGGTCGCTTGACGCAGCAGCGCCATCTCGGCCTGTGCCGTCGCGCGATCTGCGGCGTCAGCCGTGATCTGCGCCTCAGCCGTCTGCCGCGCCACCGCGGTCTGCTCGGCATGCTCAGCGTCGCGTGTCACCGCCAACGCCGTCAGGGCGGCGCTCGTCGCGGCAGCTTCCGCCAATTCACGGGCCTGCGTGGTCGCGTTCGCGGCCGTCTCGAGGGTGGCCTGCGCTTCCTGCGTCGCGCGTATGCTGATGTCCGCCGCCGCAGTTAAGGTCAGTTCAGCGACCGCAGAGGCTTCGGCGTTCAGTGCGGCCTGCGCATCGACAGTCGCCTGCGCATCGGTCGTGGCTTGCGCGTCGGCGGTCGCCTGAGCCTCGACAGTGGATTGCGCTGCTTGCGTAGCCGCCGCAAACCCGGTCGCCTCGGCATCCGCCGTGGCCTGTGCGGCGCTGGTCGCGGCGAACTCGGCCGTCGACTGCGCCGCAGCGGTCGCGCCGGCGTCCGCGGTAGCGACTGCATTGGCGGTCGCTTGCGCGATGATGGCGAGCGCATCGGCAGTTTGTGTGTTGTCAGGCGTGATCGACGGGGTCGACGTCGGTGTCGGGAACAGCAGTGGATCGATCTCGACCGCAAAATCGACGGCGACGCGTTGATCGAAGGCATTGACGACATCGACCGTTATCGTGCCGCTGCCCGGCTGTGCAAACCAGCCGTCCGGCGAAGCGAGCAAGCTCAACGGCGCGGGGCCGGATAACACCTCACGGCCATCCGCCAATACGCGGATATCCGTTTGATCGGACTGGCCGGAGACATCGACCGAAAGCGGGAATGGCCCGGAGATGACCTGCCCATCGGCCAAGCCGTCAATCGACACCACCGGCGGCAGCGCCGCGATCTGGACGTCGAGCGCGGCCGAGCCGGTCGTACCGGCCGAGTCGGTGACAAGGATCAAAGCGCGCTGCGCGCCGGGGGTCAAGCGAGCCGGATCAAGCGTAAACACGAGTTCCGGCTGCGGCGTGAGATGCGTGGTCTCGCCCGCCAGCGTGACCGCCACTTCGGTGATCTCAGTCTGGCTGCTGAGGGTCAAAGCGACATCCGTCGGCTCGCTCAACGGGCCGGCGAACGTACTCGGCGACAACGTGATGCGCGGCGGAAGGGCGGCGATCTCCATCGTTTGGCTGACGGCCCCCTCAGCGCCGGATGCGTCGCGCGCGACGAACTCTATCGAGTGTGCGCCCGGAGCGAACAGGAACGGATCGAGCACAAAATCGGCCGGGAATGCATCAAACACGGCGACTTGAGCGCCGTCGACGCGCACATCGACCTCCTGCACCTCGGTCTGGCTTTCGACGTCGATCTGTACGTTGACCGGCTCACGGATCGCGCCGAGGGCTTGCAGGTCGGCGCTCAGCGTAATACGCGCTGGGATCGCGGCGACCGTCACCGGGACGCTGAGGTGTCCGGCATCGCCATCGACATCGGTGGCGGTCACGTCGAAGATGTAGTCGCCGGGCGGCACGGTGAACGGATCGAACGCCAGCGCAAAGGGCGGCTCGGCGAAGCTCACCGACTGGCCGGCGAACGAGAAGTCGACCGAGGTGAGGGCTTGGTCGGCGGCCACGCTGGCGAGGAACGTGACGGGCGCGGCAAGCGGCGCGGTCGGGATCGGTGACAGACTGACAATCGGCGTCGGAATCGGCGCGCGCACCGTCGCCGCGTCGATATTGGTCGCGCCGGCGTCGGTCTGTGCTTGCAGGGTGAACGGGTAGATCGTGCCGTCAAGCGGCGCGTCGAACTCCAGCGTCAGGATGTATTGGCTGCGGAACAGCGCCGAAAGGTCAGTATAGATCGCTTCGAGATCATCTGGCGACGGCGACTCGTAGAAGCGCGCGCTGCTCGACTCGGCCAGCGCTTCGAGGTAGCTGCGGTCAGTGCCGAAGCCGAGGCCGATGGTATACACCGGCACGCCCCGCACAGGCGACAAGTCCGGGCCGGCTTCGCGCGGATTGACGCTCGCGCCGCCGTACTCGGCCCCGTCGCTGAGGAGGATCATCGTCCGCCGTGGGAAAGGGGCCTGTGCGGCCAGTTCGATGCCATCGACCGCCGCATCATACAGCGCTGTCTGCCCGCCGAACTGCAGCGCATCGACCGCCGCGAGGGCCGCGTTTTTGTCTGTCGTAAAGCCAAGATCGACGCGTACATCGGTATTGAACGACATCACGGCGACCTGATCGTTCGGGCCGAGCCGGCTGATGAAGTCACGGGCAGCGGCGATCGTGCGCTCAAGGGGCGGGCCGGCCATGCTGCTCGACGTGTCGATGACAAGGACGGTAGCGAACGGGAGGTCTTCCTCGGTGACGTTCTGCACAGTGACGATGCGCGCGACCTCTGCAAGACGGCCGTTCAGATGGAAGTCCTCGAGGGTCAAGCCGCGCACGGTCTGTCCGACGCTGTCTTTTACGTCGACCGTGACGGTTATTGTCGGGGCTTCAGCGGCGTTGACGCCGGTAATCTCAAGTGACGTAGATGCTGCGGGGGTGTCGGGCTGAAATAAGAACGCCGGTAAGGCCAACAGCGACACTAACGTAAAGACGGCGAAACGTTTCACGGGAACCTCTCGCAGGGAGAATTCGAATAGTATAGGCGTGCGACCATTACGTGACGTTATACCCTACTTGACCTCCCTTGTCACCAATTCAGTAGACGCCCCGAACCGTGCGGCTATAATGGGGGCGAATCGCTGGAGGAGACCACATGAAATTCGACCTCGAGACCGTACGCGGGATTGCCGAGCTTGCCAAGCTGGAACTCACCGAAGACGAGATCGCGACCTACGCCGGTCAGCTCGCGCACATCCTGACCTACTTCGAACACCTGCAAGAACTCGACACGTCACAGATCGAGCCGACCGCGTCGGTGCTGCCGTTCACCAACGTGATGCGCAAAGACGTGGCCCAGCCGGCCCTCGACCCGTCCGAAGTGATCGCCAACGCGCCCGACAGTGACGCCAACCAGTTCCGCGTCAGCGCCGTGCTGCCGGAATAGCGCCATGATCCGCCGCCTTCTGCTCGCCCTCATCGTACTAGCCGCCGCCGTTGGGCTGGCCGCAAGCCAAGACGTTACGCCCTCGCCCACCCTGCTCGCCCAAATTGACGAGCTTGAACAGTGGGCAACCGAGATTCGCGGACTGCGCGCGTTGTCGCCGGTCGACCGGCGCTTTCCAAACCGCAGCGAGGTCGAGGCGTTCATCGCCAGCCAGCTCGATGATCCCGAGACGCTGGACTTCTACCGCGATGCGCAAGTCGCATACGTGGCATTCGATCTGCTGCCGCCCGACTTCGATCTGGTCGCGTCGCTGCGAGAGCTGCTGGTGGCGCAGGTCGGCGGTTATTACGACACCGACACCAAATCCATGAACACGCTGCTGCTCACCGGCGGCGAACTCGCCGACCGCCTGCCGCTGCTGGAGCAGATCGTGTACGTGCACGAGTTCACCCACGCGCTGCAGGATCAGAATTTCGATCTTATGAAGCTCTTGGGCGGTGAGGACGATGTGGCATTCGCGCAGCAGTACCCCGATCAGGCGCTGGCAGGGCAGGCGCTGGTCGAAGGTGACGCGACTGAGGTGATGACCGTCTTCGTTCAGCGGCTCACCGAAGAACGGCCGGCCGAAGTCCTGCGAGACTTTTCTGCACTGACCGGCGCGCTGGGATCGTTCGATATCCCGTCCGGCACACCGCCGATCCTCGAAGCGGAGCTGACGTTTCCGTACTTGAACGGCCAGAAGTTCGTTCAGGCGCTGGTGGCCGACGGCGGGTGGGCGCGGGTCGATGACGCCTTCCGGAACCCGCCGCGTTCGACCGAGCAGATCATCAATCCGGATGCGTATCTCAGCGGCGACGAGCCGATGGCGGTCGATCTGCCAGACATGAGCGCGGCGCTCGGCACGGGGTGGTCACAGCGATTCGACCGTACCGGCGGCGAGTTCTTCTTGCGGCGCTACCTCAGCACGCAGCTGTTGTCCTTCGCCGTGACACGCGCCGCGGGCGGCTGGGGCGGCGACCGCTACCGCCTGTATACCGATTCTACCGGCCAGTTCGCGTGGGTGTGGAAGCTGACGTGGGACACCGCCAAAGACGCCGATCAGTTCGCGTCGATTATCGACATGTTCATGACCTCGCGCTTTGGCTCCGAAGCCAGTGACGGGTGCTGGGTCGGCAGCGATGGCGCAGCATGCATCGCTCAGGCCGGCCCCGGTGGAGATGTCGTCATCAGCCGCGCGCCGACGCTCGACTTGGCCGTCGCGATGCGGGACACCGCCGGCTTCTGAGTAATGCGTGATGAACAGCGCGGCGGGCCGCTTGCTGAACCGCGCGAGACACGGGGCGAGGTCTAGCGGCGTTCGGAACCTCGCCCCGTCTTGCTTGGCTCCGCTCACGCTCCGAGCGTGTAGCTGATCGGCGTCGACTCGTTATCGCCTTCGTTGGTCTCCGGGATTTGGTTGTTCTCATCGAGCCGGATCACCGCGGTGCGGCCGGTTCCTGCCGGGTAAGGATCGGTGAACCCGACCTGCACGATTTGTTCTTCGCCGGGGGCCAGCCCGCCAATCGCGCCGGCCTCGACGACCTTGTTCCCGCTGTCGCTGCTGTTCACGATCGTGAGCACGGCGAAGAATCCGCCAGCCGGTTGATTACCGGTGTTGCGCACGCGCACGAACGCAATCGAGGGTTGGTTGGTGTTGATCTGGTTGATCCCGCCGCCACTGATCATCCGCATTTCCCAGTTGACGACGATCAGATTCGGCCCATCGCCGCTTGAGGCGGTCGGCTGCGCGGGGGCCGAAGTCGGCTGAACGATCGGCGCTGGTGAAGTCGCCGTGGCAGGTGGCAGCGTCGGGATCGGTGGGCCGGCCTCGCGCGGGAGCGAGTCCACCGGGCCGTCCGTCTCGACGATCTGGCGGAACACCCAGCCCTCGCCGCCGGCGAAGCGCACTTTGAGCCACGTCCCATCCGTGTTGAGCGCGAGGATTTCCGTCGACTGGCCGGCTTGGAACGTGCCTAAAGGCGGCTCGAAGTTGGTGCTTGGCCCACGCCGTACATTGACGATCCCCTGAAAGTGGCCCATCGGGATCGCAGAGGTCGCGCTGATCGCCGCGGTCGGGCCGGAGGGCAGCGTCGAGGTCGGCGTAGGCGAACTCACAACGGCCGCCTGTGTCGGCGTGCGCGGCGTGGCGGACGGCTGCACCGACGGGACTGCCGTCGTCGCCTGCACGGTCGGCGTGGCCGGAACGGTGTTCGTGGCTTGCGGCGTGCGGGTCGGCAGCGAGTCGATCACGGTGATCGTCACCACGGCCGGATCGCTTGGCGCGCCCTCTGCACGAAACGCCCGCGCCTCGATGCGATACGTGCCGGCGTCCTCCGGCGCGAACGACTGCGTGACCCCAAACGCGGCCGCGCCGGTCGGGTTCGGTTCGGGCAGCATCGCCAGCAGCACGCCGTCGATGCTGACTTCCACCCGGTCGATGTCCGGGCCAGCGTTGACGACCTGCACCTGCACGTTGACGGAGACGCCTTGCAGATACGTCGCGTTCGCCAGCGGCGCAGTGATACGAACCTGAGGCGCCCCCGCGAACTGTGGGATCACCTCGGTTTGCTGGCCGGGCAGACTCAATGTACAGCCCGCTGTGGCGAGCAGGACACAGAGCAGGATTGCAGTTGTCAGTCGAAGCATAGATCAAGGCCTTCAGCGCTTGCGCGTGCCTCAAACTCTACTTGATCACACCCCGACGCGCGAGTGGCGATTACCCACCGGCAGAGAAATCCTCGCTCAGCGCGGTCAACATGCCGACCTCCTGCACCTTGACGGCCACCCCGTCCAACTCGTCGGGGATGCGCTCGTCGGGCGACAAGTCGTCCTGTGCTACCTTGACCGACACCAACACGACAATGCAGTAGTACACCACATCAGCCGTGCCGTCTCCGTCGGCATCCAGCGTGCCGATCGACACGCCAACGACATACGGCTTGTGCAGGAGATAATCGGTGTAGCGTTCCTGAACGGCTTTAACGTAGTCGATCGACGCACTGTAGGCGTAATCCGTCATCACTGTACCCTCCGCAAATTATGGCGTGCGGCTAAAACGTCGCGTTGAGCGCCGCCAGCACGACATCGATAGGCGTGAAGATCGTCGCCATGGCCGACCCGGCGAACAACAGCCCGACGGCTTTGTTCTCCGCGCCGTCGACCACCAGCGACCCCGAGTCGCCGCCTTGACTGAACGGCTGGGCGATGATCTGCCCGGTGAAGCGCGCGGTGCGTGGGCCGCGCACGGTGACATAGCCGACGTTCACGGTCGCGTTGAGCAGGGTAATCATGGACTGCGTGTAATCGGTGGTGCGGCCGGCTTTGCGCACCGCCATGCCGATCTGCGGCGCTTTAGTGCCGGTGATCGTGCCGATATGCCGGATGTCGGTCGAAAACGCGGTCGGATCGTTCGGTTTGGCGAGCGCAGCGTCGAGCGCGTTGTCGACGGCGGCGTGCGCCTTAGCGGTCACGGCTGCGGACGCGGTCGCGGCTTGCGACGACGCCGTCTCAACCACGCGGCGGTCGCTCCCGCCGATGCGCGCGATTGTATTCGTGAGCGCCACCAGCGCCGACACCGCCGCGTTACACCCGCCGGGCTGCGGGTTAGGCGTCGGCGTCGGGTTGCCCGGGTCGGGCAGCGGGTTGTCGGCATCTTCGATGTAGCGGAGCGGGACGTACCGTTCCAGCGTCGCGACCGCGTCGCCGGGGTTTTGGCCGCCGTCGGCCGGGCCGGGCTGCAAGATCGAGTCGCCCACCTGCGCGTCGTTGCTGTTGGCGAACACATGGTTATTGCTCAGCAGCAGCTTCTCGCCGGTGATCCGATCCTTGACGACCGCGCCCAACGTACCGGCGGTGATGGCGAAATGCCCGATGCTGACGCCGGGCGGAATCGTCGGGCGAAAGCGTGACGTCGGTGGCAGCAGCTGCAGCGCCTTGAGCTGGCCGACTTCGTAGACATCGGTCGGGATGCTGTCGATCTGGCGCGGGATGCGGGCCTCGGCCGACAGCGCCGTCAGCGGCAGCTTGCGTTCGACCAGCGCGACCAGCGCGATCGTATCCGTCCATACCCCCTCGGTTTCTTTCAGGCCAACGGCTACGCCGACCACATTCGGCTTCGACAGAATCTGGCTTTCGAATGTCGCCTGTACTTGCAGCATCTGCTGTAATACGGTCATACGGGCCCCTTTCCGCGTTTTACCCGTATTGTAACCCTTTTCGCGGCGCGCCGTGCTATACTGAGCCGCGATGCAAACGACGGTGCGACTGTTGGTGGGGTTGATCTTGGCACTGGTGCTCGCGAGCTGCGAGACCGGTGCGGTTGTGTTTGCGCCAACGCCGCTGCCGCCTGATCTTTCACCGCGCACGATCAGCCACCCGTCCGGCGCGTTCTCCCTGCAAGTCCCGCCAGATTGGGCGGTCTACACGCAGGACTCGAACGCGATCGCCAGCATGTCGTTCAGCCCACCCGGTTACGACTCCCCCGTCCTCACGGCCGCGTCGATCCTGCTGGCGCAGCCCGGCGATGTCCAACAGCTTGCCAACGACTACCAGACGATTCACCGTCCCGACCTGCGCCGGTACGTCGAGACCGCGCGTGAGCAGCAGCCTGACGGATCGTGGCGCTTCAGCGGCGTGCGCACCCTCAGCGACGGGTCGCAAGTCCCGCTGAATACGTTCTTTGCGCTCAATGGGGCACAGGTACTGCTGATCGAGGCGGTCGTCACAGGCGACGAGGCGCTGCGTGCATCGAACGAATACGCGGTCAACTCACTGCGGCCCGGTCTCGCGCCGACCTTAACCCCCTCCGATTTATCGGCGCTGTCGTTCGTCAACACCGCTGCCTACGAAATCCTCAACACGGCGGCATGGACGAACCCGACCGGCGTACTGTTCGTCACCGGCGAGATCGCCAACCACACCGCCCTCGCGCTTGAGCCGATTCCGGTGCGCGTCGCGCTGCTGAACGCGGCCGGCGAGGTCGTGACCGAAGCCAGCGACAGCACGATGGGCTATGCGGTGAAGGCCGGCGGATTCGCGCCGTTCAGCCTGCGTTTCGGTCAGGGCCAGCCCATTGACACCGTGCGCTTCCGCGTGCTGTTGGGCGACGATCCGACCCGTCCGCTAAGCGGCGTCATCGTCGGCGCGCCGGACTTATCGTGGACGGACGAGTCGACGTTCACGCCCGAAGGCCACCTGATCGTCAGCGGGACGGTGACCAACACGGGCAACCTACCCGTGCGCGACCCGCTGGCGGTGATCACCGTGTTCGACGGCTCCGGCGATGTCATCGGCGCGTGGTTCCAGCCGCTGCTCACGCCGGTCATCGGCGCGGGCGAGACGGTGAATTACGAGGTGCGGGTGCTAGAACTCGGCGGTGGCGCGCGCAACTACATCGTCGATATACAGGCGCGTGGAGGCTGAAATGGGCTTACCCGCGCGTTGGATCAGTCCGATCCACGGCGAATGCCTGTCCGCATACGCGGCGGAGGCCTACCTGCGCGAACACCATGTCCCCTGCCGCGTCAAGCGGGGTTCACTGTACATCCCGGCACAGACGGAACAGCGCTTCGATCCGGTTGAGACGCCGATGGGCCGAATGTTCCCGATGTCGCAGCTCGAAGCGATCCTCGACATGATTCGCTCACTAGCGCCCGGCTCCGAAGCGGACTATAATCCGGATTAGCAGCATATCGTGATGCTTGGATGGAAGGTCACCATGGAAACCAAGACAGTCGTCGTGCCGAATATCGGCTGCAACGGATGTGTCAATTCAATCAAGACGGAAGTCAGCGAAATCCCCGGCGTGGTGAAGGTGGACGGCGTTGTCGACGCCAAGACCGTGACCGTGCAGTGGCAGGATCCCGCGACATGGGCGGCGATTGAAGCGAAGATGCGCGAGATCGACTACGCGCCGCAGTCTTAGCCCCCAAGCCGGCAGTGAGAGGGTAGCCATCCCCTATTCTGCGGTATCAAAAGATCGACACTGCTGAATGGTGGACGGCGCTCGTATCACGCAATCCACTCTGCTCTACAAGCCCCTCTCCGTGTGAGAGGGGCTTTCGATTCCAGCGGGCGCGTCACCTCGTCACCGGGGAAGAAGGCCGTGGCGCAGCAGTTATCGAAGCTGCACACGCCAGTTGTTGACGCTGACGACCACCCCGCCGTCACGGACGAACAGCACCGGCAGCACCGGCACATCGGCATGTACGAACGGGATCGACGGGCCGATCTGTTCGTCGTTGAAGAACACGGCGGCGGTGGCGGTGTTCGGGTCGCGGATGACGCGCAGGCGGCCCAACACGGCGTTGACGGCGCGCTGAGCGATCAACTGTTCGCCCTCCGGGCCGCGCTGATAAATGTTGATCTGGGTGAGCGTCGGCGCTTGAATCTTGATCCCGACCGGCGCGCTGCCATCGGCTGGAACCAGCATCAAGCCGAAATAGATCTGGTCGGGCGACAGCTGCGGATCATACGTCGATAGGCTGACCTGCGCTTCCACGCGGCGAATCCGCGCCGGCGCACTGTTCCCATACGCGGCGTCCAGCGTCACCCCGTCAAGGATGACCTGTATCTCGCTGCCGGTTCCGCCCGCCCCAGAGCCGAGCCGCCAGACTCCGGTGTCCGGCCCCGGCCCGAATTGATCGGCTGTCCAGCCCAGCGATTCAGGCGCAAGCCGCTGAATCAACGCGAGCAAGTCCTGTTCGCCTTGCAAGCCCTGCGGGGGCAGGGTTTCGGTGGCGGTCGGCGTGATCGACGGAGTCGGGCTTGGTGTTTCACTCGGCGTCCCGGTGGGCGCGGCCGGCTCGGACGCGAGGGCTTGTGGCTCTGGCGTCGATTCGAGCGTCGGCGGCTGTGTGGCATCGCCGATGGCTGCGACAGGCGTAATCGGTAGATCGTTTGAGGGCGCGCCGCCGGTCGCGGTCAATGTCGCCGTCTCGGTCGGGGTGATCGACGGTTCGGGCGTTACGGTGATCGTCAGCGCAACGCCGAGCGAATCGAGGCCGCCCGTCTGCTGCTGCGAATTGAACAGGCGCGGCCCGATGATGAGCGCAGCCGCCGCGATGGCCGCGATCAACACAAACAGCAGGATCCAGCGGCCCCACCACCGCTTCGGCGCTGGCTCAGATGCCGCGCGCGCCGTGCGTTTCGAGCGCGCGTCCGCCGGCGCAAGCTGCGGGTCGTCGTCATCATCGAGCGGCGGCATGACCGACGGAGTCAGGATCAAGTCCTCTTCATCGCGCAGAGTCGGCACCGGCTCACTGGTCGGCGGCGCGGGGAACTCCGGCGCGTTCTCGGTGACCGTGTACCAGTGCCGGTACAGCGAATACGCCGGATGCCGGTCGATGAACATGGCGCGGAACAGCTCGCTGAAGCGTTCGAGGCGCGCGCTGCGACGCACCCGTGTGTCGGTGAACACGGCGAGGAACTTCTCGTAGGTGTCGCGCCACTGGATAAGCTTCGCGGCTGTCAGTTCGCCGACCTGCTTGACGCTGATGTCGACGATCTTGTGATGCGCGTCGCGCACGGTATCCGGCGGGACGTCGGGCATCTTCTCGATGGTCTGACGCATGGCGCGCATCTGAACGGTGAGTTCCGCCGCGCCCCGGATGAGGTTCTCCAGCCATGCGCGGTACGCCGGCGCGACAACGCCGTGCGCCGTCTCCACCTCTTGCAGCTGCTTGATCGCGGACTCGATGCGCCCGCCAGCGACGCGAAACTCGCCATCGCCCCAGTCGCGCAGGGCCGCCTCGACATCCCGTAGGCTGCCGGTCAGCGACAGCAGGCTCTTGTTCAGCGGGCTTTCGTCAATGGTGCGGCGCAGGCGCTCGATGTGGGCGAGCGCCTGCGCGCCGGACAGCGTGTTGACCTCGCCGCTGATGCGGATCAGCTCGCGCTTGCGGTCGACAAATTCCTCCAGCGAGCGCGTCAGCGGATGGCGCGGGCCGGCTTCCCCGAATGCGCGCATCGCCGCCTCGCGGTAGAACTCATAGCTGGCGAACTGCCCCTCGTGCGCTTGAATCGTCGCGTTGAGCAGATAGTCGAACGCCAGCACACGCGTCGACGCCGTGCTGTGGCGCGCGAAGATTTCGACCAGCCCCCGGCTCATCGACTTGAGGTAGGCTTCGCGGCTGGGCATCTGCGCGTCGAAATCCTGCTTGAGCTTCGCCTGATCGGGTTCGTATTCGTTCACCAGCAGGTCGAGCGCCTGTTTGCTGCGGCTCGCACTGGCCGCCCCGCCGCGCTCGACCCACTCGCGGGCCAGCTTCGACAGGCTGTGCAGCTTAGATGCGGCGGCGCGTTCGCGTTCGTCATGGGCGATCTGGAGCGCGTCCTCGCCCAAGCGTTCGGCGTCGACCAACCGGCCGCGGTCGAACGCCTCCCACCCGTCCGCCAACGTGCGGCCCAACCCGCCGTACAAGGCGTGGCGCTCAACATAGCGCGTGTTCTCGACTACGCTGCGCAAATGGCTGAGCCATCCGGACAGCGTCGGGCTGAGCATCGAAACGTTGTCGATGGCCTGCGTCAGCGCGTTGACCGCCTCACCCCGGTTGCCGACAATCGACGCCGCCGCAAAATCCTTCCACTTGGACTGTGCCGACTTGACCCCGGCCAACATACTGTCGAGCGTGTCGTCGAACAGCACCTGCCGGTACGGGTCGAGTTCGGCTTGGGTTTGCGTCAGCCAGCCGTCGATGTCTGCGCCATCGGGGGTCGGCGTGTAGGTCTGATACGTCTGCAGACGCTGATACAGGCCCGCGAGCAGATGTTCGATCTCGTCCCATGCCGGGTTGGTCGGGTCAATCGCGCGGCTGGACTGCACCGCGTCGCGCGCATCGGCCGGACTGGTCACCGCTTGCCTGCCGACAACGTGCATGCAGTCGGCCAGCGCCATCGCCGCATTGGTCGCGCGGTCAAGCGCCCCAAGCGGCAGCTGGGTGTCGCTCAAGCTGTTCTTGACCGTCAGCGTCGTCAGCGGGGCTTGAAGCGCGGTCAGTCGATCCACCACGTCGCGGAAGCGATCACGCAGCTCGGCGACCTGCGTGTGGGGTTCCATGCTGTCGAGCGTCGTGCGCACTTCGGCCAGCACACGCCGCGGCTCGCCGATGCTCAGGCCCGCGCTGCCCAACGCCGACAGCGCAAGCTCAAGCCGGTACAGGTTCGGCCGTAGAAGCTGAACTTCCGGCACATGCGCCGAGATTCGCTCGGCGATCAACCACTGGGCCTTGCGCGAGGTGGCGTCTTCGCTGTCTGCCGCGACCAGCAGGTATCCAGCGGCCGCGAATTTCCCGTCGAACAACAAGTCCAGCCCGTCGAGAATACCGGCGGCGGGCGCACGTCCGGGCGTCATATCGTGCAGGATTTGCGCCGAGTCGATCAGCACATGGACGCGCAGCAGCCAATCGCCGCTGGCACGCTGCGCCAACTCATTGAACAACTCGATGGCGCGGGGGTAGTTGCCGCCTTCTATGTAGATGCGCGCGGCGTCCAACCCGGCCGCGAGGTCGAGGGCTTGCAAGCGCGATTCGATGTCCGTGCGGATTTGCTTGGCGGCCGGGAAACCGGGATCCATCGCCAGCGCGCTCTCCAACGTCTGGTTGAGCGCGATGAGGTCGTTCTTGCTCAGGTTGCTCTTGAGCCGGTCGCGGCAGCGCGCCAGCACCGAGTCGCGCTCGCGCTCCAGCGGCTGGCGGTATTCAGTTAGGGCGCGCTGCATTTCGATCAGGTACTGGTAGCGGCGCACAGAACGCGGATGCAGCGCCCGTCCGATGACCGCCCTCAGGCGCGGCTGAATGCGCGGGTCGTCCTCTTTGAAGTCGGGCGACCATTCATCCGGCGCGTCACGCGGGACTTCCGGCCGGCCGCCGCCGGTCACGATGAAGTACAACAGCTCGCCGACCTGATAAATATCGCTCTGCTTGCTGATCCCCTGCCCGGTCACTTCGTCGCCTTGCAGGAACACCGCGTTACCCCAGTCGATGACCTTGAGGCGGTAGGTATCGCGGTTCCAGAACAGATGCTTGGCGTCGACGTCGTTATAGACGATGTCTTTACTGTGCGCGGCGTACAGCAGGTCGAGCAGGCGGTCGGCGATGACCAGCATCTCCAGTTCGGGGAGCCGGTCGCCCTGCTGAGACAGCCGCAGCACCTCGTCGGCGATGATGATGCCATCGGCGCGTTCGACCACGATATATTGGTGCGCCTGTCCGCCGACGATGTACTGTCCCTCGGCAACCAGTTCCGTCAAGACCGGGTGGCCGGCCAAACGCGTCAACGCCCGCCGTTCGTTGGCGATGCTCACTTCTTGAGCCGCGCGAATCGGGGGCGCATCACCGGGGGCCGGGCGCTTGATCACAACCGGACGATCCCCGTTCGCCGTGTCCACCGCCCGCAGCGTCTCACCACTACGCCCCCGCGGATAAATCAGGTCGTACCGGTATCGACCGTCAAATAGGCTTTCCGCCATGCAAGAAACTCTCCTGTTTGCCCCGGTGGCGCGCACCGACAGGCATCAGTCCCCTATTGTACCGACAGAACTCGCACTCGCAATCAACGGTGTGTCCGCCGCCGTCCGTGCTAAAATAGGACGTCTACGCACCCTGAGTAGAGGTATTACCGCGCGTGGCCCAGCGCCCCACCAACGGCGGCCGGAAACCCCCGGCAGCCCCCTCCGAACCCACCCCGCCTCCGATGAGCCGGCGTGAAAAGCTCGAACAATTCCGTGTCTCTCCGGAGTTTTGGGATACGGTGTTCGACAACATTCCGCCGTGGACTCCGGAAGTCGTCGCCGTCGTGTTGATCATGTTCGGCCTAGTGTCGTTCATGGCGCTCGCCGACGTGTCCGGCAGCGCGGCAATGGCGCGCGCGTGGGGCGGCGCGCTGACGTCGCTGTTCGGCTACGGCGCGATCCTCGTCTGCTTGGGCATCTTCGCGCTCGGCGTGTGGATCCTGCTGCCGCGTGTCGGAGTTCACGTCAAGCTCGGAATTCACCGTATCCTCGCCATCGAACTGGCGTTCTTCGCCGTGCTCGCGATGCTGCATCTGGCGGCGGGCGATGCGGAGTTCCGCGCGGTGGCGCGTGCCGGTCAGGGCGGCGGCGCGATCGGCGGCGCGTTGAGCAGTGTCGTGACCGGCATGATCGGCAGCGCGGCGGCGAGTCTCGTGTTCGCGATCATGCTTGGGGCGGCGGTCGCGGTGGCGCTCGGCTTCCGCCGCGAGCATTTCACCCGCGGCCTTCAGTTTGTTGGACGTGCCTTGAATCGCTTCCACGACCGCACCGACCTACGCTATCGCTATGCCGTCAACCAGCGCCGCGTAAAAGCCATCGTCGGGCAGGGGCGCAACCCCACATCCAGCTTGATGCGGATCAAGCCTAACCCCGAGCACATCCGGCCTTCGCTGCGGGATGCGCAGATGCCGCCGCTGGGGCTTGACGAGCCGAAGATCGCGCAGCTGACCGCCGAGGAGCAAGCCCTGTTCAGCCGTCCTGAGAAAGCGGGCATCGACCCGTCGAGTATTGGCGCCTTGCTGGCCGAGACCAGCGCGGAAGGCTATCCACTGGTGCAGCGGCCCGACGGACGCATCCGCCGCTATTTCACCGTCGAGGGCATCAAGGAACAGCGCAGATCCCTCAGGCGGGACGCCGCCCTGCCCTCCATCACACTGCTGAACGAGGGTGAATTGGTGGCGCCGGACGACGAGGAGATCAACAAGAACGTCGTCCTGATCGAGAACACCCTGCTGGAGTTCGATATCGACGTTGACATCGTCAACGTGCGCGTCGGGCCGACCGTGACGCAGTACGCCGTGCGTCCGTATGTCGAGGCGAAGGACGACCTCGGCGCAACGACGCTGCATCGCACGCGCCTGAGCAAAATCGCCGCGCTGACCAACGACCTCTCGCTGTCGCTGGCCGCTAAACGTCTGCGCCTCGAGACCCCCGTTCCCGGCCAGAACTATCTCGGCATCGAGGTTCCGAACCGTGTGCCGAGTGTCGTCACCCTGCGGTCGGTGTACGAGAGCAAGACGTTCGCCGACGCATACGCTAAGCGCAAGACCCCGTTGATGACGCCGCTGGGGCGCGACGTGACCGGTCAACCTATCGGCATCGACATCGCCACCTGCCCGCATCTGCTCGTCGCCGGCACGACCGGTTCCGGCAAGTCGGTGTTCATGGCCGCGACCATCACGGCGCTGACTCTCGACAACACGCCGGAACAGCTGCGCATGGTGCTGCTCGATCCGAAGATGGTCGAACTCAGCCGCTTCAATACGCTGCCGCACCTGATCGGCCCGGTCGAGACCGACATCGACCGCATCGTGGCCGCGCTGAAGTGGTGCGTGACCGAGATGGAGCGCCGCTATAAGCTGCTCGAAGAGGCAGGCGCGCGCCATATCGAGGCCTTCAACGCGAAGATGGGGCCGCGCCGCCGCAAGGATCAACTGCCGTACATCGTCATCATGGTGGACGAAGTCGGCGACTTGATGATGAGCCGTGGCGAGGAGACCGAGGCGGCCATCGCCCGCCTCGCCCAAATGGCGCGCGCGGTCGGCATGCACCTTGTGATCGCCACGCAGCGGCCCAGCGTCGACGTACTCACCGGCCTGATCAAGGCCAACTTCCCATCGCGCATCGCGTTCGCGGTGGCGTCCGGCGTCGACAGCCGCGTGATCCTCGACACCGGCGGCGCAGAGACGCTGCTGGGCAAAGGCGATATGCTGTATCTTGCTGGCGACGCGGCCGGCCCGCAGCGTATTCAGGGCTGCCTCGTCAGCGACGACGAGGTGCGCGAGGTTGTCCGTCACTGGCGCGTGTGGAAGCAGGACGCCATCGACTCTGGCAAGCTCCCGCGTGAGACGGCGGTGCCGTGGGAACGCAGCCTGACCTATCGCGAGTTCCTCGCCCAAACCGATCCACTGCTCGAAGACGCTATCCGGCTTGTGGTCGAGGAGCAGGAGGCGTCCGCCTCGCAGATTCAACGCAAGCTCGATCTCGGGTATCCGCGCGCGGCGCGCATCCTCGATCTGCTGGTCGATCTGGGCATCGTCGGCGAAACCATCAACGGCGGCCGCAGCCGTAAAGTGCTGATCCCCAGAGGCAAAGACCCGTTCAAGGACTTAATCGACGAACGCATGAGCAGGTCTTGAGCGAGAAGTTGAAGGCGCTGAATGGTGAGAAAACGCCGCGCCCGTCCTCCAGCGGATTGCACCAGCGCGTTGATGCCGGGAGTCCCGTCTCTGTAAGGAGATCACGGGTTTATACGTCAAAGGTTCGCCGCACCCCACTGAAGGAGAGACCTCAATGACTCATGCAGTATCGACGCTTGGCATGAAAACCGTCCTCAACACCGACTTTGCGCACGCGCTGGAGATCGTCACCGCCGCGCTCAAGACCGAAGGCTTCGGCGTATTGACCGAGATCGACGTGCAGGCCACGTTCAAGAATAAGCTCAACGTCGACTTCCGGCCGTACCGCATCCTCGGCGCATGCAATCCGGCGCTGGCCCATCGCGCGCTGACCGCGACCGGCGAGGTCGGCCTGCTGCTGCCGTGCAACGTGACCGTTACGCAGCTTGACACGGGAGAGATCGAGGTCGCCATCATCGATCCTATCGCGATGATGGATGTGATGAAGCACCCCGACCTCGACGCAATCGCGGTCGAAGCGCGCGCAAAACTGCAGCGGGTGGCGGATGTTCTTCGCTCGGCTTAACTCTCGTATCACCCAATGCGCTTGACATCAGGGACTCCCGGCCGGCTGTGGACGTCGTCTGCTGACGCCGGCTGGGACAAATAGTTCTTTTGGCCTATTGCCGCGTTTTTTCATCTCTCATAAAACTGACCACAACTTTCTTGTGATTTCTCCGTCGGAGTAGATAGCGGGCGAAATCGTTGGCTTCATTCGTACGCCCAACCGAAAGCAAAGATTGTTAATGGAGAATCACACCATGGCCCGGCAGCAGCGCGTTCTCGTTATCAGCGGATCGGCCATTGTATGCTTTACGACCACGCCTACCGCTCATGATCCCGCGGACAATGGGTGGGATCGGATGGTCGGATATGAAGGACATTCACAACCGGTAACAGTCGCGCTCGATTTCTTCATCGGCGTCCACCGTGTGACAGCCCTCGATCTGATCCCTCAGGGAGGAATCGTGACGGTCTCGGTGACCCCGATCAAGAACGGTTTTCTGGACACAGACAGCCGGCTGTCCTTCGATCTTCGCGTCGTTCAGCACGAACACCGCCCCGGACTGCATATCCTCACTGCGCGCAAGCACAACGCACTGGCACGCCATTCGCGCTGAGGGCCGGATTACCGCAAGCGGATCGCCAGCACCGGCGGAAACTCGGGGTACTCTGTCCAGCTCAGACGCCGGCTGCCAATCGAGCCTTCGCTGAACGCCGGCTCCTCAATGCGGTCGATCATCCATCCCGCTTCACATGCTGTATTCACCAGCACGTGCAGCGGGCGGTGGAAGTACGGATGCGATGCCGGCTCGCCCACCGCGCCAACACCCTCGTCCGCCGCTTCGGTGAGATACGACGACAACAACAGCGACTTGCGATAGACGATCTCGCCGTCACGTTCGCTGCGCTCCTCGATGAAACTGGTGCCGACCATGTTGAAGGCCGGATGCGATGTCGTGATGACGAAGCGTCCGCCCGGTTTCACAAGGCGACGCAGTGCGCGCATCAGCGGGCTGATGTCCGCGATGTCTTGAAGCGCCATATTACACACGGCCGCGTCGAAACGCCCCACGCCCAATCCCAGCAGCGCCGATTCGTCGGTCGCGTCGATCACTTTATAGGTGACGTTGGCGCTGGCCGTGCGCACTTTCGCCCGTTCGATCAAGGCGGCGCTGAAGTCGGTGGCAATCACGGCCGCGCCAAGCTCGGCCAAACGGCGCGAGAACACCCCGTTGCCACACGCGAGATCCAGCACGACCTCGCCTGTCTGGATGTTCAGCAGGCGTTCGGCAGCAGGACTGATCAACTCTTTGTGGAATTGATTGCCGTCGTAGCCGTGCAGCATATCCCAGAACTCGGCTTTAGCGTCCCACTGTTCACGTGCGCGCCTGTTCAGTTCACGCGTGTTCATTCGTCGTGCTCCTGAGTTCGCTCAATACAGGGTGTTCAGGACGCCCAACCAACCGGTAAACCGCGGCGTCGACGTCCAGCAGGTCATCGCCCCAGATTACGTGTTCGCCGACCTGCACGATCGCCCCGACGAAGTACGTCCGCATGGTGCGGTAGATCGCAGACAGGTCGGTGCTTCCGCGCACATACTCCGCGATGGTGCTGATTGACGGCGGCGCGTCGAGCGTGGCCGGGTCGACCGAGCACAGCGTGATGCACCCGTTACAGTCGCTGAACAAGTGCGACGCGAACACCGAACGGGCGGTCGTCGAGCCAATCGGGACATACGGCCGCGCCGGCAGCGCATCGACATCGGCGACTGCCATGTTCGCGCCCAGCATCCACGCCTCAATGGCGGGATGTTCGGTCACCAGCACGCGTGTCAGCGGCGTGAACCGCCACAACCCGCGCAGCGCCGCCGCCAACGCCGGAGCCTGCGCCGACTGAGACAGGGTAAGTAGAACGCGCACCGTCCGGAAGATCGAAGACGGCGGCGTATAGGCGAAGCCCTCTAGTTTACCGCTGCGAGTAACGCTGACCATCGGTTACTGCCCCTGTCCGAGCGAAAAGCCGCGCTCACCATCGAACATATACAGATTTTCGGTCTTGATGACGTCGAAGCCCGCCTCGGCGGCGCGGCTCAGCAGGTTGATGATCTGCTGCGGCGTCAGCGGCAGTTCACCGACCGATTCAAACCGGCAGCGCCAATGGTCGGTCAGGAAGGTTTCGGTGCGCGTTTGCGGCCACACCTTCTGACCACGATTGGTAATCAGAATGAGCTGCAAGCCGTCGCCGTCGATCTTCCGCAGTGCCTCGCCCAGCGCGTTCGGGTCGCGTTTGTCGTAGTCACCGCCCCAGTCGAGGAATAGATCGACGCCGACCAACTGCTTGGCGCGGATAAGCCGCGGCCGGTATTCGACGCGAATCCGCTCCGCCGACTCATACGACACCGACTTCAACTGCTGCGGCTCCTGCCCCAGCCGCGCCACCACCGCATCAGTGAATTCCTTCGTGTTGACGCGCTGCTTGCTGGTGCCGGTCTTGAAGATGTCGCCGGTGTGGATGCCGTCCTCGATGGTGCGCAGCCATGCATTGTGAACCCGGGTGGCGACCTCAGGCTGACCGATGTGCAGCAGCATCTGAATGCCGCCCAACAACAGCCCAGACGGATTGGCGATGCCCCGGCCGGCGATGTCCGGCGCGCTGCCGTGGATCGCCTCGAACAAGGCGAACTTATCGCCGACGTTGGCCGAACCCGCCAAGCCGACCGATCCGGTCAGTTCCGCTACGATGTCGCTGACGATATCGCCGTACAGGTTCGACATCACGATCACGTCGAACGTCTCAGGCTGGGTCGCCGCGCGCGCCGCCCCGATGTCGATGATCTTGTGGTCGGTCTCGATCTCCGGGTACTCCTCGGAAACCTCGTCGAAGACCTTATGAAACAGGCCGTCGGTCATCTTCATGATGTTGTCTTTGGTGAAGCACGTCACCTTCTTGCGGCCGTTGCGGCGGGCAAACTCGAACGCATAGCGGATGATGCGCTCGGAGCCGGGGCGCGAGATCAACTTGAGGGTCTGATAGACCTCGCGCGTTTGGCGGTGCTCAATGCCGGCGTACAGGTCTTCCTCGTTCTCGCGGATGATGACGATATCTACATCCGGATACTTGGTCGCTACGAACGGGTGATAGCTGACGACCGGGCGCACGTTGGCGAACAGGCCGAGCGTCTTGCGCAGGGTGACGTTGACGCTCTTGAAGCCACTGCCTTGCGGCGTGGTCAGCGGCGCTTTGTACACCACGCCGGTGCGAAAGACCGAATCGAGCGCCTCTTGTGTGATGCCGGTCAGCGTGCCGGCGAGGTAGACGCGCTCACCGAGCACGATCTCCTCAGGTTCGATCTGCGCGCCGGCTTCGGTCAGGATATGCAGGCAGGCGTCCATAATTTCGGGGCCGATACCGTCGCCGCGCGTGAGGGTAATAGGGACTTTGTTGGTCATCAGGGGCGAGTCCATGCTGTCGTGTGTTGTCGGAACGACGCGCATTGTATCATGGAGCTTCGCTGTTTTCAGTTGCTAGCTTTTGACCGCGCTGGCGACGGCAATTCGCGGGATCAAGCGTCCTGAGGGCGAAAGTCTTCAGGTAGCGGTATGATTACGCGGTCGCTCGCAAGCATTGAGTCTCACACTGATGTCCGTGCCCCGCCTGCTAAACCGCGCGGCGTTTATCTTGGCGCCGGTCGCCCTATCGCTCATCATCACCGCCGTCCTGATCGCCGCGCTGGGCAACGACCCGCTGGAGGTCTTCGACATGACGTGGACGGGCGCGTTCCGCGACAGCGCGCGCGTCGCCGCCGTGCTGAACCTGTGGATTCCGCTGACGCTGTGCGCTATCGGGCTGATCGTGACGTTCACGGCCGGGTTGTGGAACATCGGCGTCGAGGGACAGATGATGGCCGGGGCGCTCACAGCCAGTTGGGGCGCGCAGTTTCTTAGCTTGCCCCAGCCCGTGCTGATCCCGGTGTGCGTCGGGCTGGGGGCGTTGGGCGGCCTCAGCTGGGCGGCGCTGGCCGGACTGCTCAAGACACGTTTCGCGGTCAACGAAATCTTCGGCGGCGTCGCGCTTAACGCCATCGCCAACACCGTTGCGATCTACTTCATCTCCGGCCCGTGGCAGCCCCCGGAGGGCGGCAGCGCGCAGTCGACCCCGCCCTTCCCGCCGGACTCGTGGCTGCCGGTCGCCAGCGCCGAGTTCCCGGTCAGCGTGTTCATGCTGGCGCTGGTGATCAGCCTCACCGTGCTGGTCATCGCCAGCCTGAACGGCACGCGCTTTGGCCTCGAACTCAAGGCGACCGGCAAGAACGCCAAGTCCGCCCGTCTGCTCGGCGTGCCGGTCACGCGCACCGCCCTGCTCGCGCTGATCGTATGCGGCGCGCTGGCCGGCATGGCCGGATCACACCGAGTCCTGCATACCTATCACGCGCTGCGCCCGCTGGTCAGCGGTGGGATCGGCTTCTACGCGCTGCTGATCGCGCTGCTGGCCGGCTTTCGCGCGCTGCCCATCCCCGCGCTGACGTTCGCCCTCGCCGCAATCCTCGCCGGCAGTACGCGCGTCAACACGCTGCTCGGCGTCGACCCGTCGCTGGTCGGCGTGCTACAAGGGCTGATCGTGCTGCTGATCCTGATCGGGGCGGGGGTTCGTCAGCGTTGGTTCCCCGCGAAGGGCGGCGCCGCATGAGCGAAACGCTGATCAACATCCTCGCCAGCATCGTCGCGACGGCCACGCCGCTGGTGATCGCCGGCATCGGCGAGACGATTACCGAGCGCGCCGGCGTCGTCAATCTCTCGGTCAACGGCAGTCTGGTGTTGGCCGCGATGGCCGGTTTCGCCGCAGCACAAGCGACCGGATCGGTGGTCGTCGGCCTCGCTGCCGCGGCCATCATCGGGATGTTGATCGCGCTGGTGCTGGCGTTCACGGCCATTCAGCTCAAACAAGATCAAGTCGCCGTTGGTTTCGTGCTCACGCTGTTATGCGCCGATCTCGCCCGCTTCCTCGGCAAGCCGTTCGTCAACATCCCCGGCCCGCGCCTCGAAACCCTGCCCATTCCGCTGCTCAGTGACCTGCCGGTGATCGGACAGGTGCTGTTCACGCACGATCTCTCGGTCTACTTCAGCTTCGCGCTGGTGCTGGCGACGTGGTGGCTGTTGTTCCGCACCCGCGCCGGCCTGACGCTGCGCGCCATTGGCGAACGGCCTGAGACAGCCTACGCACGCGGCGTCAACGTCAACGTGCAGCGCTTCGCCTACACAATGATCGGCGGGGCGCTGGTCGGCCTCGCCGGCGCGGCGTATTCGCTGCGGATCAAGGCGGGCTGGTCGGCTAACCCGCCGATGGACGGTGATGGATGGATCGCGCTGGCGATCGTCATCTTCGCCGGGTGGCATCCCTTCCGCGTGGTGCTGGGCGCGTACCTGCTGGCGGCTCTGCGCGCGATTGCATCCGAGATCCAACGCTCGCCGGACGTGAACTTTCCGGTCGTGCTGCTCAACACGCTGCCGTGGCTGTTGATGATCGGGACGCTCATGCTGGTCAGCGCGGGCTGGATCGAGCGTGTGCTGCGTGTGCTGCCTGAGCGCATTCAGCGGCCGGCGCGTGCGATCCTGCGCTCCAACCCGCCCGGCGCGCTCGGTACGCCGTTCGAGCCGCAGCGTTAGCTCGAAACTACGGCTCCCGCGATTTTTCTGCCATCATGTACAATCGATAACGTTCACCCCATGTCATGATAGTCAGGATATCGCAATGCCAGCGTTTCACCAGCTTAGCGTCACGCAGACTGCAAACGAACTCGGTGTCGATGTCGGCGCCGGCCTAAGTACCGCAGAAGCACAACGAAGGCTGGAGAAATACGGGCGCAACCTGCTGCCCACCGGTGAAGGCTCGTCGGTGTGGCAAATCCTGTTCAGCCAATTCACCGACCTGCTCGTCCTCGTGCTTATCGGCGCGGCGGTCATTTCCGGCCTGATGGGTGAAGTCGAAGACGCGCTGGTCATCATGGTCATCGTCGTGCTGAACGCGCTGCTCGGCACGTATCAGGAATATCGCGCCGAGCAAGCGCTGGCGGCGCTGGGCGCTATGCAGGTGCCGCACGTCCGCGTCAAGCGCGACGGCAAAGTGAGCGAGATCAGCGCCGAGGAGTTGGTTCCCGGCGACATCGTGCTGCTGCAAGAAGGCGATCGAATCCCCGCCGATGGCCGGCTGACGGTTGCCAAGAGCCTGAACGTCGAAGAGGCCGCGCTCACCGGCGAATCCCAGCCTGAGGAAAAGAACGCCGAGGTCGTCTACGAGAAGGAGACCGGGCTAGGCGACCGCGACAACATGGCCTACATGGGCACCGCGATCAACTTTGGCCGCGGCGAGATGATCGTCACCGGCACGGCGCTTGAGACCGAACTGGGCAAGATCGCCAAGATGCTGATGGGCGTCGAAGAGACGCGCACCCCGCTGCAAGAAAACCTCCGCCGCCTGAGCATCACGCTGGTGCGCGGCGCGGTCTTGATCGTGTTCGTCGTGTTCATCGTCGGCCTGCTGCGCGGGTTCGCGCTGGAGAACATGCTGATCACCGCGATTGGCCTCGCGGTCGCGGCGGTGCCGGAGGGCCTGCCGGCGGTGATCACGGTCAGCTTGTCGTTAGGCGCTGCGCGTATGGTGCGTCGTAACGCGCTCATCCGCCGCCTGCCGGCGGTCGAGACGCTCGGCAGCGTGACCGTCATCTGCTCGGACAAGACCGGCACGCTCACCAAAAACGAGATGACCGCGACGATGCTCGCCCTACCCGGTATCAACGATGTCGACGTGACCGGCATCGGGTATACGCCGGATGGCGAGTTCAAGATCGGCGATCAAAGCATCGACCCGCGCACAACGCCCAGTATCGGCCGGTTCCTCAAAGCGATGGCGCTCGATACCGACGCCTATCTGGAGCGCGACAACGACGGGCGTTTCAACGTCGTCGGCGACACCACCGAAGGGGCGCTGCTGGTCGCTGCCCAGAAGATCGGTTGGACGCGCGACCAATTAGAGGCAGACCTGCCGCGCGTGGCCGAGCTGCCGTTCAGCAGCGAACGCAAAGCCATGACGACCATTCACGAGGTCAAGGGCGATCACGCCGATCTGCTGTTCGAAGGCAAGTACATCGCGATCACCAAAGGAGCGCCCGACCGGTTGATCGAGTGGGCCGGCTACGAACACACGCCCGACGGAGTCATCCCGCTGTCGAAGGAACGTCATCAGGCGTGGCACGATCAGGTCGACAAGATGGCGGCGCAGGGGCTGCGCGTGTTGGGTGTCGGGTATCGCCCGCTCGACAGCGTTCCCGACAAGGTGACGCCGGAGATCGAACGGCAAATCAACCTGCTGGGGCTGGTCGGCATTCTTGACCCGGCCCGGCCTGAGGCGCGCGCGGCGGTCGAGAAGGCCCGCAGCGCCGGCATCCGCCCGATCATGATCACCGGCGATCACGTACTGACCGCCGAAGCCATCGCTAAAAGCCTCGGCATCATGCGCGAGGGCGAGCAGGCAGTCAGCGGCCTCGAGCTTGAGAAGATGGACGATGCCGGGCTGGTCAAGACGCTCGAACGCACGTCGGTCTTCGCCCGCGTATCGCCGGAACATAAGCTGAGGCTGGTCAAGGCGCTGCAATCGCAAGGTGCGGTGGCCGCCATGACCGGTGACGGCGTCAACGACGCGCCGGCGCTCAAACAGGCCGACATCGGCGTGGCGATGGGCATCACCGGCACCGAGGTCAGCAAGGGCGCGGCCGACATGGTGCTGACCGACGACAACTTCGCCAGCATCGTCGCGGCGGTCGAAGAAGGCCGCACGATCTACGACAATATCCGTAAGTTCGTGCGCTATCTGCTCAGCTCCAACATCGGCGAAATCCTCGTCATGCTGGTCGCCATTTTGATCGGCATGCCGATCCCGCTGCTGGCGATCCAAATCCTGTGGATCAACCTCGTCACCGATGGCCTGCCGGCGATCGCGCTGGGGTTCGAACCGCCGGAGCCGACCGTGATGAACCGCCCGCCGCGCAGCAAGAGCGAGAGCATCTTCGCGCGCGGGTTGGGCCGGCAGGTGATCGTCATGGCCGTGGTGCTGGCGCTCGTGACGTTGATCGGCTTCGCGCTCGGGCACGTCAGCTACGGGCTTGATCCGTTCAGCCGCACGCTGGGCGCCGAACACCTCTCGTACGATCAGATCGTGGCACTGGCCGGCGCAGAGCACGTCGACCCCGGTTGGGACACGCTGACTACCGAACAGCGAATCGCACAACTCGGCGTGTTGGACAGTGATGCAGAAGGCGAAGAACACGGCGGCAGCGAGGGCCTGATCGGCATCCTCGAGTCGATCCCGCGTACCATCGCGTTTACGGTGCTAGCGTTCGGGCAGATGTTCCACGTCGCCGGAATCCACCCCGGTGACGGCGTATCGTTCTTCCGCGTGGGGTTCCGCAAGAACCGCCTGCTGCTGTGGGCCATCCTTTCGACGTTCGTGCTGCAGCTGCTGGTGCTGTACGTGCCGTTCTTGAGCGATCTGCTGAAAGTGTTCCCGTTGAGCTTCGGCGATCTCGTGTTGGCGACCGGCCTTGCGTTCATCGTGCTGCTGGCGACCGAAGCCGATAAGATCCTCTTCAAGCCGCAAGTGGTCGGGTAAGGGTCTTTTCAAGGGGTTTGCATCCCGTCTCGGCCTCATCCCCCGTGCCCACTCCAACTTGGAGAAAGGGAGCCGAGCGCGGCGAGGTGGGGGTGAGGTTCGTGAGTGAGGGCGTGAGTCTTCTGGCGGGTTTCGGGCCGTGCTTTAGCCAACGCCAGCGCGCCTGAGCCGCAAAGGAGCGAGCGACATGCGCGGCACTCTGCATCGCTATGCGTACTTGTCCATCGGCGCGGCGGTCGTGACGATCGCGCTGAAGGGGCTCGCGTATCTGCTCACCGGATCGGTCGGCCTGCTGTCCGACGCAGTCGAGTCGCTGGTGAACCTCGCTGCGGCGTTGGTCGCCCTCACCGCGCTCATCATCGCCGCGCGCCCGCCTGACGAATCGCACGAGTACGGCCACGACAAGATCGAGTACTTCTCCAGCGGCATTGAAGGCACGCTAATCCTCGTCGCAGGGGTCAGCATCATCGCCACAAGTATCGACCGCCTGCTGCGCCCCCATGCCGTCGAACAGATCGGGATCGGACTCGGCCTGTCGGTGCTGGCATCGCTGGTCAACTTCGGCGTGGCGATGGTGCTCGATCGCGTCGGCAAGGCCAACGACTCGGTGACGCTGCAAGCGGACGCCCATCATCTGATGACCGACGTATGGACGAGTGTCGGCGTGCTTACCGGCCTCATCGTCGTCGGCATCAGCGGCGTGACATGGCTCGACCCGGTGATCGCGCTGGTGGTCGCGCTCAACATCCTACGGATCGGGATCGTGCTGCTGCGCAAGAGCGTCGACGGCCTGATGGACACCCCGATTCCTGAGCCAGAGCGCCGCGCGGTCGAAGGCGTGATTCACAAGTTCGAGACGTCGGGGATCCAGTTCCACGCGCTCAGAACGCGCCAGTCCGGGGCGCGCCGGTTTATCTCGGTGCATGTGCTGGTGCCGCCGCGCTGGACGGTCAAGCAGGCGCATGACGTGGTCGAGGACATCGAGCGCGAGATGCGCGCCGTCGTCCCTCATTCCCGCGTGTTCACCCATTTGGAGCCGCAGGGCGATCCGGCCGCGTTTGACGACCTCGGCCTCGACCGCCCCGAATAATCACGCAAGCGCGCGCTCGGCCTCACGTACCGTCACCGCGCCATTTTCGATCTGCCAGACATGCGTCGCCAGCGTGTCGACCAGATACCGGTCGTGGCTGACCAGCATGATCGTGCCTTCAAACGCTTGCAGCACGTCTTGCAGCGCCTCCTGCGCCTGAATGTCGAGATGATTGGTCGGCTCATCCAGCAGCAGCAGATTCGCGCCGTGCAGCGCCAGCATCGCCAGCGCCAGACGGGCACGCTCGCCCCCGCTGAGGTCGCCAACGCGTTTGAATACGTCATCGCCACGGAATAGATACGTGCCAAGCCGCGTGCGCGCCTCGCGCAGGCCAATCGCCTTGCCGATGGCCCCACCCGCCGCAATCAAGCTGTCCAGCACCGACTGTTCCGGGTTGAGCGACTCGTGGGCCTGTGCGAAGTAACCGACCTTGACGTTATGCCCGAAGCTGAAGCGTCCTGAGAGCGCCGGCAGCTCGTCCAGCAGGGTGCGCAGCAGGGTTGTCTTGCCCGCGCCGTTGGGGCCGGTCAGCGCGACGATCTGGCCGCGATAAACGTGCAGATCGTCGGCGGTGAGCAGCGGCCGGCCCGGATAGCCCACGGTCAGCTTGTGCAGCGAGAGTACCCGTTCACCGCTGCGCCCGCCATCAGCCAGCCGCATCTTGAGAAACGGCGTGCGTACAACTGGCGCCTCAATGGCCTTGAGCGCGGCTTCCGCCTCAGCGACGGTGAACATGCGAATGTTCCCGATACCGGTATCACTCCACTTCTTATAGCCGAGGTACTGCACCAAGCCAAGCTGATCAATCGCCACGAGGTCACGCGTCAGTCGGCGCAGGCGGCCGATGGCCTGTGAGTCGCCATCCTTCTTGAAGCGCTTGATGAAGTCGAACTCCTTCCACATGCGCTCCATCTCGGCCTCATACAAATCCATCGCGCGGGCTTCGCGTTCTTCGCGCTGCTTGACATACGCGCTGTAGTTGCCCTTATAGGGTTCGATCCCGAACGGCGTCATCACCCAGATGGTATTGACGGTCTGATCGAGGAAGCGCCGATCATGGCTGACGATCAGCACGGCTTTCGGCCAGCGCCCCAGCAGGCCCTCAAGCCATGTGATCGCTTCGATGTCGAGGTGGTTGGTCGGCTCGTCAAGGATCAACAAATCCGGCTGTTCGAGCAGCAGGCGGGCCAGCAGCGCGCGCGTCTTCTGCCCGCCGCTCAGCTTGCGAACCGGCGTGAAGAAGTCGTCGATGCCAAAACCGAGGCCGGTCAGCGTCTGCTCGATGCGCAGTTCATAGTCGTATCCGCCGCGTGCCTCAAACACATCGAGCAAATCGCCGTAGGCGGTGAGCACGCCTTCGCTGGCGTCCTCCGCCATCTGGTGTTCGAGTGCGCGCAGCTCGTCCTCCATCGCCCTGATCGGCGTGAATACCTCGAGCATCGAATCGTAGAGATTCGCCTCGTGGTCAGCGAAGGCTTCGATCGCCTCTTGGCGTAGATAGCCGACGGTCAGGCCGCGCTTGACGCTGAGCGTGCCGGTCGGCGGCGGCTCGATGCCGGCAAGGATGTGGATCAACGAGGTCTTGCCGACTCCGTTCGGCCCGACAAGCCCGATGCGGCTGTCGTGTTCGATACGGCCGGTGATCCCGGCGAAGATGTCGAAGTGGCCGAAAGATTGGGATAGTTCCGAGAAGGAGATGATGGACATCGTAGTGCTCACTAAAGACCATGAAGGGTCACAACACGTCAACACTGACCTATCTAACCGTGCTTTACGCAATTCGTCAACCTCTGCCCCTAGGGTATTTTCGCAGGGCGCGGATCACGTTTGGTACACGTCACCCCGCAGAAGTCAACCGGTTAGCCGCTGGATTCGCCCTGCTGCGCCGAACATCTGCCAATATATTGAGTTCTCCCCATTTTTTGGCCGCTTGACACCCCGGCGCACTTTACCTACACTCGACACTATGAACACACTGCATGCTTTCACGATGTCGATGGTCATGCGCAGCCCACGCCGGGACAGGCGACGGGATGCTTTGCGTGCCTGATCGACACGACCAGCATCGGCCGTCAACCGCCTGTCCTCACGACAGGCGGTTTTTGTTTATAATCACGCGCGCTCACGGAGGAACAGAAACCCTATGCCCAAATTTATCAATGTCTCGGTTGCTTGGCCGTACGCGAACGGCGATCTACACGTCGGTCATCTGGCGGGCGCTTATCTACCGGCCGACATCTTCGCGCGTTATCACCGGCTCAAGGGCAATCACGTCCTGATGGTCTCCGGCAGCGACAGTCACGGCACGCCGATCAGCATCGAGGCGGATCAGCGCGGGGTGCCGCCGATTGACATCTTCAGCCATTACCACACGCGGTTCGTACAAGCGCAGAAGAAGCTGGGCATCAGCTACGACCTGTTCACGCACACCGACACCGAAAATCACCACGAGATCGCCCAGCGCATCTTCACGGTGCTGCACGAGAAGGGCTACCTGTACGAAGAAGCACAGCGCCTTCTGTTCAGCGAGAAGGAGAACCGTTTCCTGCCCGACCGCTACGTCGAGGGCACATGCTACATCTGCGGCTATGCGCGGGCACGCGGCGATCAGTGCGACAACTGCGGCAACCTGCTGGACGCCACTCAGCTGGTCGATCCGCACAACCGCAACGACGCGACCGACCGCCTTGTCGTGCGCGAATCGACGCACTTCTTCCTCGACCTCAGCCAGACCGCCGACCGTCTGCTGAATTACCTCGAAGGCAATCAAGATCGCTGGCGTCCGGCCGTAATCAACTTCACGCGCAACATGATCCAGCAGGGCGTCAAAGAGGATTTGCGCGGGCGCGCCTACACCCGCGACATCGACTGGGGCGTGCCGGTGCCGCTTGCGGGCTGGGAGGGAAAGCGCATTTACGTGTGGTTCGAGGCCGTCAACGGCTACCTGACCGCCAGCGTCGAATGGGCCAAGAATCAGGGCACGCCGGACGCGTGGAAGCAGTGGTGGTATAACCCCGAAGCCGAGACGTACTACTTCATCGGCAAGGACAATGTGCCGTTCCACACCGTGATCTGGCCGGCGCAGTTGATCGGCGTTGAACGGCTTGACGAGGCGGACGCCCCGGCGGCGCTCAACCTGCCCTACGATGTCCCGGCCAACCAGTTCATGAACATCGAAGGCGAGAAGTTCAGCAAGTCGCGCAATTGGGCGATCTGGGTGCCGGACATCCTCGAACGCTATCAGCCCGACGCCCTGCGCTACTACGTGGCGATGACGTTTCCCGAAAGCGCCGACTCCGACTTCGCGTGGGACGGCTTCCTCAGCCGCGTGAACGGGGAACTGGTGGCGGCGTGGGGCAACCTCGTCAACCGGATGCTCACGTTCGCCTACAAACGCTTTGACGGCAAGGTTCCCGCATACGACACGCTCACCGACCTCGACACCGAGATCATCGCGCGCGCCGAAGCCGCGTTCGACGAAGTCGGCGGCCTGCTCGAACGGGTCAAGCTCAAGGAAGCGTTGAGCGTGGCGTTTCAAGTCGTGCGTGACACCAATCAGTACATCGACCGCCGCGCGCCGTGGAAGTCGATCAAGGAAGACCCGGCCGACGCCGCCCGCGCGGTGTATACCGTGCTGCGCGTGATCGACAACCTCAAGGTCGTGCTGGCGCCGTTTCTGCCCTTCAGCGCGCAGAAACTGCACGAGTACTTGGGCTATGACGGCCAGTTGTTCGGCGATCAGCGAATCGTCGAGTATCAGGAGGCGACCCGCGCCCACACCGCCCTGATCTATGACCCGGCCAAGGCGACCGGCACATGGACGAAATCGGCCCTGCAGCCCGGCCAAGCGCTGCGTGAGCCGGCGGCGCTGTTCGTCAAGCTTGAGCCGGACATCGTGGATCAGGAGCGCAGCCGACTGGGACAACCCCGCGACGAGCACCCCATTGAGGTGTAAGCGCGCGCCGCTGTTATAATGACGATGTGACCCTATCAGGGGCGGCTTGTGCTGCCGCAGTCCAGTAGGGCGCATCGTATCGGGTCTGGCGGCCTGTTCTGCCGTCGTGGACGAGGAGCAATCGGGTGAAACCGTACAGATATTTTGATTACGTCATGGGCCTGTTCGTGGCGGTGCTGCTGCTGTCGAACCTGTTGAGCAGCGCCAAAATCATCGACACCGGCCTCATCATCGGCGGTATCCCGCTTGAGTTCGACGCGGGAACGCTGGTCTTTCCCATTTCATACATCTTTGGCGACGTCCTCACCGAAGTTTACGGCTACCGGCGCTCACGCCGCGTGATCTGGATGGGCTTCTTCGCCACCGCGCTGCTGGGGTTCTTTGTGTGGCTCGCTGGTGTGCTGCCTGCGTCGGCGTGGTGGAGCGAGTCGGTCGGTCAACCTGCGTTCGACGCCGTGCTGGGCGGGATCAGCGGGCTGGTCGTCGCCAGCCTTAGCGCCTATTGGCTCGGCGAGTTTTCCAACAGCTACGTGCTGGCGAAGATGAAGGTCGCCACCAAAGGCCGCTGGCTTCCGCTGCGTACGGTGACCAGCACGCTGATCGGTCAGGCGCTCGACACGGTCACGTTCTTCCTGATCGCCACAGCCCTCGGCGTGTTCCCGTTTGAGGCGCTGCCGTCCCTGATGCTCACCAACTACCTGCTGAAATGTGGGATCGAAGCGCTGTTCACACCGGTCACGGTGCGCGCCGTGTCGATGCTCAAGCACGCCGAAAATGAGGACTACTACGACGTCGATACCGACTTCAATCCGTTCCGTTTCGGGGCGTAATCACCGGGTAATCACCGGGTGTTCTAACGGCGCGCGCCCTGCGGTACACTGGTCTCATTCGGATTGGAATTGACCACCTGTGTGATGTATCTCAGGTGGATTTACTCTGTCAGACCATCGAAAGGACTGTTTTTTATGAAAGCGATCATCTTGGCCGCTGGTCAAGGAACCCGACTGCGCCCCGTTACCCTGACGATGCCCAAGCCGATGGTGCCGGTCGCCAATAAGCCGCTGATCGAATACGCCGTCGACCTGCTGAAAGCGGCCGGCGTCCACGACATCGGGATCATCGTCAACTCGCTCGAGTCGCCGATCGTGCCGATGTTGGGCGACGGCACGAAGCAGCACGTCCGCCTCGAATACCTCGTGCAGGCGGAGCAGAAGGGCCTCGCGCACGCGTGCTCGCTGGCGGCCGATTTCGTCGGTGACGAGCCGTTCGCCATGCTGCTGGGAGACAATATCTTCCAAGACCAGATGACCCAGATGCTGACCGACTTCAACGCATCCGACGCCGAAGCGGCCATCGCCCTCGGCGAGGTCGCCGACCCGACCCGCTTCGGAATCGCGGAAGTCAACGGAGACCGTATCCTACGCGTGGTCGAAAAGCCGAAGGATCCGCCGAGCAACCTCGCTATCAGCGGCGTGTACCTGTTCCGCCGGTCGATCTTCGACTCGATCGGCCGAATCAAGCCGTCATGGCGCAACGAGCTTGAGATCACCGACGCGATTCAGGACTTGCTGACTCACAACAAGAAGGTCAGCTACTACACGATCAAGGGCTGGTGGATCGACGCCGGCAAGCCGGATGCGATCGTCCGTGCCAATCAACTGGTCATGGGTGACATGCCGTACTCGCCCCCGCCCGAAGGCGACACCATCGAAAACTCCGAGGTCTCGGCGCGTGTGCTCATCGGCGAAGGAAGTCATATCATCAACAGCACGGTGCGCGGGCCGGTGGTCATCGGCGCCGGCGTGACGATCAAGGACAGCTACGTCGGGCCATACACGGCAATCGGCGACAACGTGACGCTGGAACATGCGGAGATTGAGGCCAGCATCGTGATGAAGGACTGCACCCTACGCGGGATCGACGGGCGCATCGACAGCAGTCTGATGGCTGACGGGTCGGTTGTGCTGTCGTCAGGCCGTTCGATGCCGCGTGTCCACCGCTTCATCCTCGCCGAAAACAGCTACATTCAGCTTTAGCGGATACCGCACAGAGGGGAGCGACATGACCAAGTCCAAGGAACAGATCAAGGCCAAGCTGAACGAAGTGCGCGCGTACTTCGAGCGCGTGCTTGAGGCTGTCGGCGACCGCTGGGAGACACAGGTGTACTCCGACGGCCTGAAGTGGAACGTGCGCCAAGTCTTGATCCACGTCGCCGACGCCGACCGCGGACACAACCGGCAGGCGATGGGTTACGCGGCGGGCGAGAAGGTCATCCCGGATGACTTCGATGTGCAGCGTTACAACACCCGCACGACCGAAAAATACGGTAACAAGCCGGCCGAGCAGGCGTGGGCGGAGCTGCGCGAGTCACGCGTGGCGCTGCTCGCATGGCTGGAATCGGTCGACGAGGACAAGCTTGATCTGGAAGGACGCCACGCATCCGGGCCGATCATGCCGGTGCGCAATATGCTGCGCCTGCTAGCCTTGCACGAGCAGGCTCACGCGCAGGATATCGCTAAGGCGCTCGGAATCGAAGTGTGATGTACGGAAAAACGAGCGCGTTCACGATCCACCAAACGAACCCGTTCAACGGCGGGCCTCAACCGCGTGACCTCGGCCGGGAGGCCATCACGCCAAACGACCTGTTTTACGTGCGCGGGCACGGCCCTGTGCCGGCTCTCACGCCGGAGGACTGCACGGTCGTGGTGGACGGGCGGGTATCGCATCCGCTGACCTTACGGCTGTCCGACTTACAGCGCGGGTTTCCGGCCAAGACAGTCGAGGCTACGCTGCAGTGTGCCGGCAACCGCCGCGCTGAGCTGCACAGCGTGATGTCGATGCAGCCCGGCGCGCTGTTATGGCAAACCGAAGCGATCAGCAGCGCGGCGTGGACAGGTGTCTCGCTGGCGGATGTCCTGACACGCGTCGGCGTGCAGGATGGCGCGGCGCATGTGGCGTTCCTCGGCGCAGATCACGGCGCGGCGCCGGACGGTGGCAGCTTCGGCGGGTCGATCCCGCTGAGCAAGGCGCAGAGCAGCGAGGTGCTGTTGGCATGGGCGATGAACGGCGAACCGCTGCCGCCCATTCACGGCGGGCCGCTGCGGGTCGTCGTGCCGGGGTATTACGCCGCGCGCAGCGTCAAGTGGCTGACGCACATCACGGTGCAAGACGCGCCGAGCGACAATCACTTTCAGTCGCACGATTACAAGGTCTTTCCACCGGACGTGACCGCGGACACCGTGGACTGGGACGCGGGCGAGATGCTCAATGAGCAGCGCACACACGCGGCCCTGCTCTCTCCGGCGGATGGCGATACGGTCGGCGCTGGTAAGGTCACGCTCGAAGGCTATGCCATGGCCGGAGGCGACTCGCGGATCACCAGCGTCGAGATTTCGCTTGATGGCGGGGGATCATGGCGCGCCGCCGACCTGACGACTGCGCCGCGGCCGTGGGTGTGGACGCTGTGGCGCGCGGAGGTCGAGCTGTCAACCGGTGAGCATACGCTCATCGTGCGCGCGAGCGACAGCGCCGGAAGCGCTCAGCCGCCGACGGTCGATGAAATCTGGAATTTTCGGGGCTATCAGAACTTCGCGTGGCACCGCGTGACGATTATCGCCAGCTAGACGCCTCGCCCGCCCAGCTCGCGAAGCGCTGCTCGTACATCGAGACGAAGTCGTTGCGGCTCGTCCACGCGGCGAAACGATAGATCGCGTTGAGCTTCTCGATCTGCCGGACAAGCGCCGGAACCATGTCGCCACTCACCTCCGAGACCGCATACCACCGGCCGATCCGCAGCGGTTCACTGCCTTCGGTCAGCGTTTGCATCCACGCTTCCATGAGGCGTGGACGCAGCAGATGTTCGACCGTGAAGTGCTCGTCGCAGCGGTTGTGACCGTGCCAGTGGCCCACGCACGACTCAAGATCCAGCCCCAACAGCAGCTGACGGAACTCGTCGCGGTAGCGGCGCAGGGTCAGCTTGCCAGCCAAATTGCGCTGATCCCACCATGCCTGTGTGGGCAGCATGAACTCGATCGCCAGATCGCTGGGCGTGAGGCGCAGTTCGATGCGCGGGTGATATTCGTGGCGCAGGGCGTCTCCACTCAGGCCAATACGGGCCTGTACGGCCAGCGCCTCGCCACTGACCCGGACGAACGCGGTGCGGCGCGCTTCGCCGTTGGCGGCGTCCGGCAGGGACAGCGGCTCAAGCGAGAGGCGGGCATAGGCGATGCGTGTCTGTAGGGACTTGGCAATCGTGGTGAAGTTGGGGAGGGTATGGCTGACGGGGGACATGACGAACCCTGCATAAATTGACGAATTATTGAGATAGTACAAATCTACCATATATTGTCAATGGTTTGCAAATCCTAATTTCAATCCATCGTGTGACTGGGCAATCGGGCATCCGAATACCGCGCGGCGGGTTGGCGTAACCGCAGGTACATTGCGCCTAACGCAAGCTGTTCTGTATAATCTCGAATAGTTTCTTCGATCGGGAGCAAACGCGATGCAAGGCAGCGATACGTTTCGTCTGGTGCAGCGGCGTGGGCCACAGCCAAATACCGTTTACGAACTGACCAAAGAAGTTCACTCTTTGGGCCGTGACATCGCGAACGACATTGTGATCAACGACGCAGAAGTGAGCCGCCATCACCTCCGGTTTCAGCGCGGTGTGGACGGGTTCACGATTGCCGACTTGGGGTCGACCAACGGCACGTTCATTAACGGTCAGCGGCTGGTGGGCAGCCGCCCGCTCAACCACGGCGATACGGTGAGCCTCGGAGAAACCGTCACGCTCGGCTACGAACGCGTCCGCACCGGCATCCCCAGCGGATCCGATGCGCCAACCTACGCGCCGGGGCCAACGCCCTACGCGCCCGGCCCGGAACCTCAGGCGCCGTATGCTCCACAAGGACGGCCGGACACGCCGCCCTATATGCCACCGGCCGACGGCGGATATGGTGGGCAGTACGCGCAGCCTCAGCAGCCTCAATATCCGCAGCAGCAGGGATACGGGCAGCAGCAGCCGTACTATCCGCAGGAGTATGCCGCCCCCAGTTACGGTCAGCAGCAGCCCGGCTACGCCCCGCCGGGGCAGGTTCCACCCGGCTACGACTATGATCCGTATGCCGTGCGTGAGGAGGAACCACGCAGTGCGCTGCGCTGGATCGCGATTGGCTGTGCCGTACTGCTCGTGTTCTGTGCCTGCGTCGGCGGTATCGGGCTGGTCATCATCGACACTCTGCGCCTGTGGGACAGCGTGCCCATCCTGCGTGACATCGCATGTATATTCGCTAACTGCGGATAGCACGAACACCGCGACACCGGTGTAAGTCTCCGAGACAGCAGGCCAGCACCCTGCTGTTTCGCTTTATGCAATCAATCTACGGAAACAGAAGAAGGACGTGTTTCTCGATGTGGAGCGCCACACTTTTCTCGCTTTTTGAACTGGATCTACTCGGCAGGCTCATCGAGCTTTACCGCCTTGAGGAGTCACACGCTGCGTCCGTAAGCCCTTACGATTCGGCGGTCGTGTTCATGGCGGCCGACATCTTCGAAGATCGCTTGGGGTTCGGGCTGGACGAGCTTGAAGAGCCCGACCTCGACCGGCTGTTCGACGACGACTGGACGACCCGCACAACATGGGCCAGCTGTGTCGATGCGGCCCAGCGCCGTCTGATCCCCACACTGCGCGCGTGCTAGCAGAACGTGAATCGTGCTGAGCGCCGGTCACATCATGTCAGCCGGAATCGAAACGCGTTCACTGGCTCAAGCGCAGCCCGAATCCACCTAGAACAAGCTCAATTGACGCGGCGGATCGTCCTCGTGCGGCGGCGCATCCGGGATCCCCGCGGCGATACTGCGCAGCCGGCGCACTTCCGCCAAGATCGACGGGATACGGTTGACGTCGTCTTCCATGTCGTAGCGCAGGGCCGGATTGCGCAGGGCCGCCGCCGGATGAAACAGCGGATAGTAGGCGACCCGTCCCTCATAGCGCGGCTTGCCGTGAATCGAACTGATCTTGGCGTTCGGGAAGTAGCGCGCCATGCTGAACCGTCCCAACGTCACGATCATCAGCGGGTCGATCACCGCCAGCTGCTCGTTGAGAAACGGCTCGCACGCGGCGATCTCGTCAGGCTGGGGATCGCGATTGTTCGGCGGGCGATGTTTGACCACGTTGGCGATGAACACCTGCGACCGCTTGAGACCGATCAGGTTCAGCAGATAGTCGAGATACTGCCCCGACCGGCCGACGAACGGCAGCCCTTGAATATCTTCCTGCTCGCCCGGCCCTTCCCCGATGAACACGATCTCCGCGTCCGGATCGCCCGCACCCGGCACCGGGTTGCGCGCCCGTTCATACAGGCGGCACGCCCGGCACGCCGCCACGCGATCCGCGATCGCCTTTAGCGCGGTGGCTCGGTCTTGCTGCATGCGTCCTCCCCCCGTTGATTCGTTCGCCGTCCAGCTAGAACACAGCGACGACGCTGTCCTTGCGCGGGTCGCATCCGCCGTACAGCACGCCCGTCTCTGGATCGCGGATGATGATCTGCCCGCAGCCGAACAACGAACGCTCGTCGCCAGTTACCGGCCTCACATTATGCCCCAACGACGCCAACCGTGCCGCCGTCTTGAAAGAAATGCCATCCTCCAACGCCAACACGCTGTCACCGGTACCGTCGCTCAGACACCAGCGCGGGCGGTCGAGGGCTTCCTGCGGGTTGAGCACGTCGTCGATCATGCCGCTGACGACCTGAAAGTGACCCTGCGGCTGCATGAATCCGCCCATGACGCCGAACGGCCCGAACAGCGATCCGTCGGCGCGGGTCGCCATGCCGGGGATGATCGTATGATACGGGCGCTTGCCGCCCTCCAACGCGTTGCGATGGCCGGGTTCAAGCACGAAATTCGCGCCGCGATTCTGCAGGAACACGCCGTATCCTTTGGCGACGATCCCCGTGCCGAAGCCCATGTACAGGCTGTTGATGAACGAGCACGCGTTCCCTTCACCGTCGGCAGTGCACAGGTACACTGTGTCCGAGCTGTCCGGCGGCATGCCGAAGCTCGGAGGCTGCATGGCGTGATCGGCTGAGATCAACGCACGGCGCTGGGCCGCATAGCCTTTATCGAGCAGGCCGTGTGTCGGCACGTCGGCGTGCGCCGGGTCGGCGATGTAATGCCGCGCGTCAGCGAACGCCAGCCGCATCGCCTCGACCATCAGGTGCAGGCGTTCCGGGCTGTCCCATGGCATCGCCGCCAGATCGAAGCCCTCGGCAATGTTCATCGCGATCAACGCCGTGAGGCCCTGTCCGTTCGGCGGACATTCATGGATCGTCACGCCGCGATACGTCGTGCTGATCGGCTCGTCCCACGTCGAACAATGCGCCTTGAGGTCGTCTAGCGTCAGCAGGCCGCCCAACGACTGCACCGTCGAGACGATGGCCTCCGCGATCGGGCCTTCGTAATAAGCGGCCGGCCCGCCTTCTGCGACCAATTGGAACGTGCGCGCCAGCCCCGGCAGCTTGACGACCTGCCCGACCTTCGGCGCCTTCCCCCCCGGCAGATAGTCCTCGGTATTGGGGCTTTGCGCGAGAAAGCGCACGTTACGCGGCGCGGCCCACGCGTCCCCGAACACCGAATGCACCGGATAACCGTCACGCGCATAGTGGATCGGGTCGCGCAGCACATCGGCCAGCCCCATCCGGCCGTGACGCGCCAACAGGTCGTGCCAGCCCATGCACGCGCCCGGCACGGTGATCGCGTAGACACTGCGGTCGGGGATCGCGCCGGTGATGCCGCGCTCCGCCAGCGCGCTGATACTGGCCGCAGCAGGGGCGCGCCCGCTGCCGTTGAGCGCCGTAATCGTGCGCGACTTTGCATCGTAGTATAGGGCGAACATATCGCCGCCGATGCCGGTTGACGCCGGATCGGTCACGTTGAGCATCGCCGCCGTGGCGACAGCCGCATCAGCCGCGTTCCCACCGCGCCGCAGCACATCAAGCCCGGCCTGCGCCGCCAGTGGGTTGTTGGCGGCGACCATACCGCCCTGCCCGAGCACCATCGAACGGCGCGAGATGAAGTCGTAGTTCATGCGACGCATCGGATCACTGCCCTGCTGAGTCCGTGTTTTTCTGCAAGTTTTGCAGCGGCGCGCGGGTCGGCCGCTTGAACGTGTAGAGCGTGATATTGGCGTTGACGGGCTGCGCCGAGATCATCTCCCAGCCGACCGCGCCGAGCTGATTCAGCACCGCGGGAAGTGCTGCGTTCTTGAGCTGGTTGTTGAGTTCGCCGTTGAGCGTGAACTTGGAACCGCCGTAGTTGATGCTGGCTTCCATGACGAGGTATTCCCAACGCGTGATTGTGGGTGGGCGCTGTTCCATTAGGCAGGAACTCCGGTCTAGGTATTCAGGTGGTTGTTTCACGCAAAGTGTAGCGCATCCGCCCGCCAATGTTCACACAGCGCCCAAAGCCAAGTCAGTCCGCCGCGTGGCGTGGGTAATACTCGTACTCCATGTACCGCGCGGTGTGCAGCGCCTGATCGGGGCCGTGCAGCACCTTGATCACATGCAGCGCCATGTCGATGCCGGCCGACACGCCGGCCGAGGTGATGACCTTGCCGTTATCGACCCACCGCTGTCCGGGGCGAAGCTGCACATCCGGCGCGAACGCGGCCAGCTCCTCGAACGACCGGTGATAGGTCGTCGCGGCCAGCCCGTGCAGCAGCCCCGCCCCGGCGAGGATGAATGCGCCGGTACAGACCGACAGCACATGCTCGGCGGCCTGACCACGCCCGGCGACCCACTCCAACAGGGCCGGGTTGTACATCTGACGGCGGCGTCCATCACCGCCCGGCACGAGCACGATGTCCGGCTCCGGCGCGGTGAAGAACGTATAGTGCGGGTTGATGCTCAGCCGATTGCGCGCGGTGATCGGCCGCAGGTCTTCAGCGACGAGGTATACGTCGAAAAGCGGCTCGTTCGTCTGTATGTCGCGCGCCACGGCGAACACTTCGTACGGGCCGGCAAAGTCCAGCACCTCGACATCGTCGAACATCACGATCGCCAGTTTGCGAGGCATGAGAATCCCTCCTGTGCGGACATGATCCCAACTATACCGCGAATCAAAAACGGGCGGCTTTTGACCGCCCGTCCGTGTCCTGCGGAGCCACTAGACTAAGCTGTTCAGGCCCTCGAAGAAGCGGTCAATCGCCTTCTGCGTCTTCTCCGGCGGCAGGGCATAGCTGAAGCGCGCCCAGTTCTTGCCCGCGTCGCTGAAATACACGCCCGGCACGACCGTGATCCCGAACATCTCGCCGAGATACGCGCCGAGGTCGGCGCTGTCGGTGAAGCCGGTTCCGTCAGGCCGCTTGCCGTCAGCGATGTAGCGCGATAGGTCGATGAACGCGTAGTAGCCGTCGCCCATCACGAAGCGCACGCCGGCCTTCTCCAACGCGGCGCGCAGCACACGGCGGCTCTGCTTGGTCGGTTCGATGATGCTCGCCGCCGATTTCGCGAAATCACCCTCATACGCGGCAATCGCCACGGCTTGCGCGTAGTAGCTGGGCACCACGCCGTGCGATGCCGTGCTGACGATATGCTTGACGACCTTCGTCCCGGCGACGAGCTGGCAGCTGCGGATGTTCGATGCGCCGAGGCTCTTGGTCAGGCCATCGAGGATCATCAGCCGCTCGCGCTTCTCTGGCTCGAACGCTTGCAGCACCGTGTTGATGTCGGTCGGGCCGCCGTCAGTCACCCAGTGATACATCCAGTCAAACAGCACGTACGCGACACCGGCGTCCAGCGCGGCGTGCGCCAGCTCGATCTGCTCCTCGACGGGCGTCGTGCGTCCGGTCGGGTTGTCCGGCGAGGTGATGACTATGCCGGCGATCTTACGCCCATCGCGGGCCGCAAAATCGACCGCGGAGTGGATACCATCAACGGTGTACTTCCAGCTCTCGTCCTCGCGGCCGGGGGCATACAGCACGTTCAGGCCCAACCCATACGGCCCCCACGAATAGCTGATCCACGGCACGCGGCTGACCATCAGCAAATCACCGACACGCCCGTGGCCGAGCGACACCATCGCTTGATACGCCTTGTTCAGCCCATCGCGCCCGCCCTGTACGAACACGATGTTCTCCGGCGTCCAGCCGCTGTTCGCCGCGAGCTTCCAATAGTAATTTGCCGATACATCGCGGAACTGCTTGGTGCCGAACGGCTGATCGTAGCCGGTGCCGTGCTTGACTTGCAGTTCGGCGGCGCGCATCAAAATCTCGGCCGGCACGCCGGGGAGGCTGGCGCCACCATCCCCCTGCGACGCGTCGTACACCGGCGCATCGGCGCCGTTGCGCGCCTTATACAGTTCAAGCGCCTTCTTCAGTTCAAACATGCGGGAGGGCGGTATCGAAGTCTGGTGCGCCGGATAGTCGTTGACCGGAATCCGATACTGAGCGTCTTGCGCGTAAACGGGGTTGTCCTGCTCGGTCACAGTGCTGCTCCTCAGGATAAACAAAAGCCCCTGCCGTTCAGCAGGGGCCGTCGAAACACGGGCGTTCGCGGTCTGGCTGCGGCGCGTTCGACCCGCTTATACGCGAGTCATGTAGCTGCCGTCCTCAGTCTTGATTCGGATCGTGTCGCCGACGTTGACGAACATCGGGACGCGCACCTCAAGACCGGTCTCAACCTTGACCTTCTTGGTGGGGTTGTTGGCCGTATCGCCGGCAACCGCCATCTCGCTCTCGATGACTTCCAGATCGACGCTGGTCGGAAGCTCGTAGTCGAGGATCTCGCTCTCGTAACTGCTCAGCTTGATGACCATGCCTTCTTTGAGGTACTCGAAGTCATCGCCGAAGATGTCTTTGCGAAGCTGCGGCTGCTCGAACGTGTTGTTGTCGATGAAGTTGAGAAATTCGCCGTCGTCATACAGGTATTCGACTTCGGTATTATCGAGGCGAATATCCTGCACCGTGTTGCCGGAGGGATAGGTCATTTCGACGATCGACCCGGTACGCAGATTGCGCACCTTGACGCGGATCGTGGCCGAACCACGGCCCGGCTTGATATGCTGATAGTCGATCACCTTGAACAAGTGGCCGTCTTCGGTGAACGTCGTCCCTTTACGAAGCTGATTTACATCAATCATGGGCGCCAATGCTGCCTTGTTGTGCGGTATCGCCGGAGTATAACAGACGAATTGCGCGCGCGTTAAGGGGAGAATCTTCGCCCGGTCAAGCCGCCGGATAGTCGAGGAACAGCACTTCGAGCAGCAGGCGCACGTTGACGTTCGTGCCTTGAATCAACGTCTGTGCGCGCTGGGTTTGGCGCAGCGCGGTTTCCACAGACTCCACGCGCAGCACGCGCGAAAGCTGCTCCAGCGTCGCGATGCGGTCGATATTGACCGGCTTGACGCTGTTGCCAACGGAGAGCAGCAGCAGGTCGCGCCAGTACGTCTGCCATAATTCGAGCAGGCGCAGCAGGGCCGGCTTGTCGCCTGCAAGGTCGTTCGCCAGCGCGAAACGGTCGCGCCGGGACTGCCGCAGCAGCGATTCGAGCAGATCGAGCGCCGTGCCGCGCTGCTCCAGCACCGAGTCGTCGTGGACGGCCTGCACCGCCCAGCCGATGCGCCCGCCGCTCAACCGCGCGATCAACACAGCCCGTTCGTCTTCCGTCCCGTACCGAGTGCGCAGCATCCCAGCGATGATCTCGGCGGCGACCGGCTTCAGATAGACGATTTGGCAGCGGCTCTGGATCGTCGCCAGCGTGTTTTCCATGCCGTTCGCCAGCAGGATCAAAACCGCATACGGCGGCGGTTCTTCCAGGGTCTTGAGGATGGCATCCTGCGCGGGGCCACGCGCACGCTCGAACCCCGGCACGATGGCGACGCGATACCGCGCGTCATACGGCTTGAGCGCGAGCCGGCGCATAAGATCGCGCAGAGCTTCGATCTTGAGCGTGCCGGAGGAGTCGTCATCCTCGGCGTACAGGATATCGGGATGGTTGCCGCTGGCGATCACCCGGCACGACCGGCATTCCCCACACGGGCGCGCGTCGACATCCGGGTGCTGGCAGTTGAGCGCGGCGGCAAAGGCATGCGCCAGCGTCGTCTTGCCGATCCCCGGCGTACCGGTAAAGAGATACGCCTGACGCGTGCGGCCGTGGCGCAGTCCCTTACGCAGATAGTCGACGGCCCAATCGTGGCCGAAGACGCCCCAATGCGAGGCATCGTTTGCGGTCACAGCATTCATCGGTGGAAGATCATCTCAAACCTAACACTACCGAGCCGGATTATACCGCAGCAGCGCGACGTATCGCTCACTCACTCCGCAGGGCGTAGGCGGTTTGCAGCCTCGAAATGCGGTACGCGGGATAGATTCCGGCCAGCAGCGCGGCGACCACCGCCACCCCAAACGCCAGCGCGAACTCCTCCGGCGAGAGATAGAACTGCATCGTCCAGCCAAAGCTGCGCACGTTGATGACAAACAGCAGCACCATCGCCAGCGCCAGCCCGATCGGCAGCGCCAACAGCCCCGCCACGCCGCCCATCAGGCCGGTTTGCAGCAGGGTATATCGCCACAACTGGCCGGGAGTCATGCCTGTAGCGCGCAGGATGCCGAACTGGCGCGTGTTCTCCAGCTGCAGCGACAGCAGCGCGCTCAGAATCCCGATAAACGCAACGATGGTCGCCAGCAGGCGCAGGGCGATCGTGATGGCGAATGTGTTGTCGAACACCTCGAACACGCCGGCGCGCAGTTCACGGTTGGCCTGCACGCTCAGATCGTATCCGTCGAGACGGGCGCGGATGTCCGCGATCACGGCATCAAGGCTGGCGTCCGGCGTGATGAACGCGGCGATCGAAGACACGTACGGGTCGTCCCAATACTGATCGTAGACCTCGCGCAAGATCAACACCTGCCCCTGATCGGTCGAATAATCGTAGTACACGGCGGCGATTGTGAACGTCTGCGGGCCGTGGTCGGTCGCCAGCGTGATCGCGCGCCGTTCAGGCGTGATGCCGCGCCGGAAAGCGAACGGTTCGCTGACGATCACCGCGCCCCCGCGCATCGCCGTTGGGACATCTCCGTTCGGCGCGGCATTCCACACATAGCCCCGATTAGGCGCGATGTCGGATGTCACGGCTTGCACGTTGACCGGCAGCATATCGGGATAATCCGGCGACAGGACGCTGGTGGCGCGGCTGGTTGAGACTTCGGCCACGCCCGGTGTCTGCGCGACGGTCTGCGCGGCCATAGGGTCGACATCCACAGTCGAGCCATTAGCGGCCAGCAGCGGCGACGAGATGTAGATGTCCGCGCCCAGCGTCGTCTCAAGCCAGTCGGCGACCGTGCTGCGGAACGACGAGATCATCACGCTGACGCCGACGATCACGCTCACGGCGATGGTCAGGGCGGCGACAGCGACCCCGGTGCGGCTGATCGACCGTTCGACCGCGCGCGGGGCCATCCGGCCGACAACGCCGAACAGCCGCGCCAACACCGGCTCGACGAGGCGCATCGTGACGATCAACACCGCCGGCGTGAAAAACGCCCCTCCGACGACGATGCAGAACAACGCGGCGAAGCTGACGATGATGCTCTGCGTCGGCAGCGCAAGCAGCACCAGCCCAAGCGCGATCATGGCGGCCGCGGCGGCCGTGATGATCGGCGTCAGCCGGCGCATATCGAGTTCTTGATCGGAACGGCGCATCGCGCCGGCGGGCGGGGTGCGGGTTGCATCGTAGGCCGGCACGACCGCTGCGCCAACACTGGCGAACAGCCCGACCGCGACGCCTTTGATCAGCGTGAAGGACTCGACGGTGATCCCCTGCACGTCGACGCTGAAATACAGGTTGCTCACCGTCTGCGCGACAAGGCCGACCGCCGCGCGCCCGAAGATCACGCCGAGGCCCACGCCCGCCAGCGTGCCGACCGCGCCCAATGTCAGCGACTCGCCGAGGATACTGGCGAACACCTGCCGGCGCGTCGTCCCGAGCGAACGCAGGATGCCCAATATCGGCCGCCGCTGCACGACGTTGAACGTCACCGTGTTGTAGATCAGAAAGACGCCGACCACCAGCGCCAAGAGGCTGAGCGCCTGCAAGTTGAGTTCGAACGCGGCGGTCATCTGGCTGAGCGTATCGCCGCTTTCGCTGGCAGCGACAAGCTGCGCGCCCTCTGGAAGCCGCCGCTCGATCGAGGCGATCAACGACGCGGCGTCCTGTTCCGGCAAGATGAGGTCGATGCGTGTGATGCGCCCCGGCTGATCGAGCAGTTCCTGCGCGGTCGCGATGTCGGTCAGGATCAGGTCGCCGAGCGCCTGCACGCTGACACGGTCTTCCGGCTTGAGGATACCGACCACCTGCACCTCAGAAATGCGCGTGCTCGTCCGGATCGTCAACGCTCCGCCGCTGGTCACGCCGAGGCGCTGCGCGAGCGCCTCCGAGATCAGCACGCTGCCGGGCCGCGCGATGAACGCTGCAATTGCATCGAACGCGGTAACCTCGCCGCTGTCGACCTCGACCGCGCTTAGGTACGACCGGAACGGCGGCTCGGCGAAGGTGTCGACGCCTAACAAGCGCAGCGGCTGATTCGCGCCGTCGACACGCACAAACTCCGTCACCACCGGCGCGCTGTCGTGAATGCCGAGGTTGACGCGCACACTGCGATAAACGTCCGATGGCAGCCCCGCCGGCCCCCCGATGATCTGGTGAGTCGCGCGCCCGGTCACGCTGATGGTGCTCAACTCGAACGCCCGGCTCGACGACCCGTTAGCGATGTCGATCGCGATCACCATCGCCACGCCCAACGCCACGCCCAGCACGAACAGCGCGCTGTGAATAAAGCGGCGCGTGATGTCGCGGATGCCCAGTCGAATCAACAGACTCATCGCAGAACCTCAAGCTCGCAGATTGTGAAATCTAGCGCGACCGGCTGGGCGCACGATTGCCCCGCGATGAGCAGGCGGTGAGGGTTCGGCCGCCCTGCGCGCGGGACATCAATGTTTACCTCATGGTGAAACCCGCTATAATTCGGTTGCATGGTGAGGCGAAACGCGCCCTCGCTCCGGCCCTCGGAGGGGTAATGACGTCATCGGAACACACCGATCTGGACGGGCAGGAAGGCCGCCCGGATCGTGAACAACAACCGGATCAGACGCACGAACATCCCGGCGATCCGATGCATGCGTCATCCGCCACGGAATTGGCGCGCGACCCGTCGATGACCGGCCTTGCCCCGAAAGTGCGCTTGGACGAGCCGGATCGCGCCGAACATCAGGATGTCGCGTTTTCGACCACCGAACTGCGCGCAGCCCGTGACGAACAGGCGGCATCCACGCTCAACAAACCCGGTGTCCTGCTGGTCGAAGACTCGGTCGAGTTCGCCGCTATCGTGCGCGAAACCCTGCGCCGAATCAAGGTTGACGTGTTCCACGCCAAAGACGGCCGCACGGCGACTGATTACATCCGCTCCAACATGCCGCACCTGGTGCTGCTTGACCTCAATCTGCCCGACATGACCGGTTGGAGCATCCTCGAATTCATCAAGTCGCTGTACGCAGATCGGCCCGAAAGCGAACTTCCGAAGGTGATCGTGCTGACGGCTTACAACGATCCGGCCAACCGGCTGGTCGGCAAGCTTCAAGAAGTGTTCCGCTTTCTGGTCAAGACCACAACCCCACTTGAGCTTCAGGCCGTCATCCGCGAGGCGCTTGCAGAGCGTTGATGCGCGCGGCCGCCCTGCTCGCTGCGGCGCTGTTCGCCGGCACCGCCGCCGCTGCGCAGCCCCCCGCTCCCGCCGGACAGCTCTATCCGATCCTCGCCGAAGCCGCCCGAACAGGGTGGACGGCCGACCGTCGCCGTGATGCCGCCGAGCTGACGCTGGCATTAGGTGACGTGGACGCTGCGCTCGCCCACTACGAGGCCGCGCTGTTGATCGACCCGCACGACGAAATCACGGCGCGCCGAACCGCCGAGCTGGCCGTACAGAACAGCCGCTGGGATCACGCCGCCGACGCGCTGCGCCGGCTGATTGCGCTGCTGCCGGACGATCCGTGGGCCAATCTGCACCTCGGCTTGCTCCTCGCCCCGGCCGCGCCGCATGACTCGCTGGCGTTTTTGCGCCGCGCGGCACAGACCGGCATGGCCCCGCCAGCCGAATTGATCGAGACGATCGAGCAGTTCGCCGACGCGCGCACCGGTTTGCCACTGGCCGTCGGCGCGGTCATGACCGACGCCGCGCTGTACGGATATGCCGAGCGGGCTTTTGAGCTTGCCGTCGCGCTCGACCCGGACACCGCACAGGCGTTGGCGTCGGTCGCGCTGGTACGCGCCATTCAGGGCAAGGACGGCGCGCCGTGGCTCGATCAAGCGCTGAGCCTCGGCTCGGAGTCGGCACAGTTATATGTTGCCGCGGGGCTGTACTATCGGGCCGTCGGACAGGACTTCATCAGCCTTGAGATGTTCCTGAACGCCCTATCGCGCGACCCGCTCAACCCGGAGATCAACGCCGAGGTTTCGACCACCTACGGCTTGCTCGGCGACACAGCCACCGCCGACTTTTGGGCGCAGCAGGCGCAGCTGCTCGCACGCGGGATGCGCGCACCGGACGCCCCGCCACTTGAACCCTGACGCTTCGCTGAAATCGGTCTATACTAGCCCTCGACTGCTGCCAACACCCATACACCCGATGACACCGCAAACACGCTGGCCCAGCTATGACCTGATCTTCTTCGACTGTGACAGCACCCTGTCAACTATCGAGGGGATCGACGAACTCGCCCGCCTGAAAGGCAAGGAGCTTCGGGTCGGTGTGCTGACGCACAAGGCGATGAACGGCGAGCTGGATTTGTCGCAGGTCTACGGCAAGCGCCTGCAAGCCATCCGGCCGACGCGTGGTCAGCTCAAGGCGATCGAAGACCTCTATATGCAGACGATCGTCCCCGATGTGCAAGCCGTGTTCGACGCCCTCCGCTTCCTGAACAAGACGGTGTTCATCATCAGCGGCGGGCTGGCCGAGCCGGTGCGCGGGTTTGGCAAACGGCTGGGCGTCCCGCTTGAGAACATCCGCGCCGTCGAGCTTGAATACGACGAACTCAGCGGCGAGTGGTGGCGCTATGACGAGCCGCAGACGCGCAACGCGCAGCAGTTCATGGATCACGACAACGGGCCGCTGACGGTGAGCAGTGGCAAACCGCAGACCATCCTTGACCTGACGAGCAAGCGCGCCGGCCGACGGCTGATGGTCGGCGATGGGTCGTCGGACTTGGCGACGCGCTCGGTGGTCGACCTCTTCGTGGGGTTCGGCGGGGTCGTCAAGCGCGAAACGGTGCTGCAGGGTTCCGATGCGTTCGTCCACACCCCCTCAATCGCGCCGGTGCTGCCGCTGGCCGCCGGCCCCGCCGGGTATCAGCGTGTGCTCGGCACGCCGCATCAGGCCGTGTTTGACCGCGGCATCCGGCTTGCGTTGGAAGGCGGGTTAACCTTCAGAACCGATGACTTCCACGCGGCGTTCACGACCGCCTTCCGCACCAGCCCATAACCTGACCTTACCGCTTCAACACCACTGCGAGGACACCGTGCCCAAACGTCTGACCGGGTTCGCCGGAGTAATCTTCGACATGGATGGCCTGCTGGTCGACAGCGAGACCGTCTGGCACATCGTTGAGGCGGAGTTCTTCGCCGATCGCGGCGTGACGTATACCGACGCGGATCGCCAGCTCGTGATCGGCCTGCGTATCGACCACTTCCTCGATCTGCTGCGCACACACTACGGCCTGACCGAGCCGCTTGAGCACATGGTCGCCGACCTGAACGCGCGTATGGAAGCGCGCATCCCGAAGATGGTCAAGGAGAAACCGGGCGCGCACCGGCTGATCGACTTTCTGCTGACCCACGACATCCCGATGGGCGTCGCCTCCAACTCGTCAGCCGGAATCATCGACGTGACCATGCGAGCGATGGGCTGGGACGATGTGCTGCGTGTGCGCTGCACGGGGGATGACGAGCAGGCGGGCAAGCCCGCGCCGGACGTGTATCTGACGGCGGCCCGACGGCTCGGTATCCAAGCGGCGCGCTCGCTCGGGCTGGAGGACAGCCGCAACGGCGCGCGTGCGGTGGTGGCGGCAGGCATGACGTGCGGCGTCGTGCCGGATGTAACCTATACGCAAGCCGAGGCGTTCCGTGAAATTACCCCGCACATCTTTGGAAGCCTCGATGACGTTCGGGCGTGGTTGGAGGAGGAACTCTCGTGACCTATCATGTCGTCGTCGCCACGGACTTGACCGACTACGCGCTCGAAACACTGCGGAGCCGTTCAGACACGACCGTCGCGCTCGTCACGCCGCGCCTGCGCGCGGTGCAGGACGCGCTCGCTGACGCTACCGCGCTCATCGCACGCGATGACATCCTCATCGACAAGGAACTGCTCGACCACGGGCCGAAGCTCAAGGTGGTTGGGCGTGTCGGCGCTGGCTTGAGCGGCATCGACATCCCGGCGGCCAGCGAGCGCGGGATCATCGTCACGCACACGCCCGGCGTCAGCGCCATCGCCGCGGCCGAGCACACGATCGCGCTCATGCTCGGCCTCTCACGCCGGTTGGTCAGCCTGCACGAAAGCCTGCGCGATGGCTATTGGCTGCTGGATCGGCGCCGGCAGGCCGCGAGCCAGCTCTCCAGCAAGACACTCGGAATCATCGGACTGGGGCGGGTGGGGCGCGCGGTCGCGCATCGGTGTCTGGCCTTCGGGATGATTGTATTGGCCTACGACCCGTACATCTCCGAGGATCAGATCGACGACCCGCGGCTGTACTTGGTCGGGCTGCCCGAACTGTTGAGCCGCAGTGATTTTGTCACGCTGCATGTGCCGCCCACCGCCGAGACGCGCGGCATGGTCGATGCCGAGTTTATCGCCCGCATCAAGCCCGGCGCCAAGCTCATCAACACGGCGTTCGGCGGCCTGATCGATGAGTCGGCCGCAGCTGCGGCGCTCAAGAACGGCCATTTAAGCGGCGTGGCGCTCGACGTTTACGCCGAGGAACCGCCGTACAGCTCGCCGCTCATCGGGCTGGAATCGGTGCTGCATACGCCGCATGTCGCCGAGAATACGATCGAAGCGACGCAGGACTTGTCGATCCAGATCGTGCATCAGGTGATGGACGCGCTGCGCGGCAGCGATTACCGTAACGTCGTTAATATGCCGTTTCTGCCCGGCGCCGAATACGAGACGATCCGCCCCTATCTGGTGCTGGCCGAGCGCATGGGCACGCTGCTGCACGCGCTGGCGCGCCACGCGGTGCGGCGGGTAGCGGTCGAGTATCGCGGCAACGAACTGACCGGCTTAATCAAGCCGCTGGCCGTCGCCTTGCTCAAGGGCCTGCTCGCGCCGATCCTCGGCGACGGCGTGAGCTACGTCAACGCGCCGCTGCTGGCGGCCGAGCGCGGCATTCATCTCACGCAGACGAAGGGGCTGAAAACGGGCGACTATTCCACGCTGGTCAGCGCGCAGGTCACGCTCGACGACGGTGAGGACATCATCGTCTCCGGCACGCTGCTGGATCGTCAGGAAGCGCACATCGTGCAGGTCAACGAGTATCGCATGAACTTCGTGCCAAGCGGCCACCTACTCATCATGGGCAGCTTCGATCAGCCGGGCGTGATCGGGCGCGTCGGCACGCTGATGGCTGAGAATCAGGTGAACATCGCCAGTTGGTACACCGGCCGCGCGACCCCCGGCGGCCACACCCTGACGGTGCTTTCGCTCGATCAACCGCTGGGCGACTCCGTCATGGATCAACTGCTGGCGCTGGATTTCGTGCGTCACGCGCATCAGGTCGCGTTGTTCTAAGCCGGTGTTCGTAAGTCGAGAGATTCGGTCTCCCATCTTGCAGCGTTAGTCGAACTATACGGCGCGGCGTTTCTCATCACTCATCACGTTCAACTTCGCGTTTAGCGCGCCTCACTGCTCGCTGCGAAACTCCGGCGCGAGATGGTTGATGTCGTTGACACCGATCACCATCGGGTCGCCATTGGCCTCGATCATCACGCGCGACAGGCTGCAGTGATAGACGAGCATGTTCGTCCAAGCGTGTTGATCCGGGCTGAGCACATGGGCGAGCAAGAATCGGATCACGTTGCCGTGCGCCACGATCAACGTATGCCGGTCTCTCGCCGTCGCAGACACGCCGCGGAATATCTCGCCGTAGAAATCCTGAACACGCCGCCTGCAAATAACCGTATGCTCGCCGTTGATGTGCGGGCGGTTCTCGCCGAACCAGTGTGCCATCGCCGGCGGGATGCTCGGCACACATTCCTCGATACGCGTATCGAAGCGGATCGTGACACCCTCGAGCGCGGTCAAGATTCGCTCCGCCGTCCGCCGTGCCCGCAGAACCGGACTGGACAAAAATGCGTCGAAGCGCTGACCGCGCAGGGCGTCCGCGGTCAACACCGCCTGAAGTTGGCCGGTTGGGTTCAGATCCCCTTCGTCGCCGAACATACGGTCATATTGACCGTGTCGCACCATCGTGATGTAGTGGGTTCCCATTGACATCCTTACCCGGAATCGCGGTTCAAGATTCTGGCTTAGAAACCGACTTTTTGCGAGAGTTTCCCTCATTTTCCCTCAAAATCGCACGAATTCCGCCGTAGGTACTTGCCAAACTACGGGAAGTGGATATATTAGGAGTAGGCGAGGCGTCGCGCTCGGCTAATTGGGCGAGATGAGTTACCGGGCAATTACGCAAAAAGAGCCGCAGTATCGACTTGTCTTACGAAGGAGACTTCCCGTGGCTAGCATTGAGTTCTATGACGTCAAGACCCGCAGCAAGGTGAAAGTCGATCAAAAGAACGTCAAGAAGACCGTATTCAAGACCAAGAATGGTCAGGAGCGTTACGGCCTGCGCGCCAAGACCTCCGACGGCCGCCCACTGACCAAGTTCGTCAGCAAGGCGGAGTGGGACAAGCTCAAGGTCGACATCGAGAAGTAGTCGCACCGCGAACGTAAAGAGGGGCAGCCAACGCTGTCCCTCTTTTGTTTCTGATTAGGGTTATGCGCCGCGCCGGCCGGCGTGATACCATACGCACGTCTACCTTTGTCCGGACTCGCGGATGTCGTTTAGCTTTCCCCCTGCACTGCTGCTCTTGGCGCTGGTTCCCGCTGCGATCTGGTTGGGCTACCCGCGCCAGCGATTTCGCCGCCGCCGGGACACTGTAAGCCTCATCCTTCGCACGGCCATCATCGTGCTGCTGGCGCTCGCATTGGCCGGCATGCAGATCGTCCGCGACACCGACCGGTTAGCCGTCGTCTTCCTCGTGGATGCGTCCGACAGCGTTGATCCGGTCTTGCGCGATGCGGCGCTCGGCCAAGTGCGAGAGACCATCGGCGCGATGGGTGATGCCGACCTCGCGGGACTCGTGGTGTTTGCGCAGCGTCCGCTGGTCGAACGCCCGGTGTCGGACAGCCGCAGTCTCGGCCCGGTACGCTCATCGCCGGACAGCGGCAATACGGACATCGCGGCGGCCGTGCGCCTCGCGCTGGCGATGTTCCCAAGCGATGCCGCACGCCGTATCGTCATCCTCAGCGACGGTCAGCAGACCATCGGCGATGCCGAAGCCGCCGCCCAGCTCGCCGCCGCCGCCGGGGTCGAGATCACGTACCTGCCGCTGCAAACACTCGACGCGCCCGACGTGCGCGTCACCCGGTTTGACGCGCCGGCCGCCGTCCCGCAGGGCCAGCAGTTCGACCTCAGCCTGACTGTTCAGGCCGACCAAGCCACCCGCGCGCGGGTTGACATCTTCGCCAGCGGCGAGCTGATCACCAGCGAGACGACCGATCTGCGCGAAGGCGTCAACAACCGCACGCTGACGCTCGTCGCGCAAGACAGCGGCTTCCGCGACTTCACCGTCATCGTCCAGCCGGAGTCTATCGACGGCTACTACCAGAACAACCAGTTGGCGACGTTCAGTCAAGTGATCGGCCCGGCCCGCGTGTTGGCCGTCGGCGACGCCGAGGAGACGCAGTACATCGCCGCCGCACTGCAAGAAGCCGAACTGACGGTCGATGTCATCGCGCCGGAAAATCTGCCCATCACCGCCGCCGGGCTGATCCCGTATGAAAGCGTGATCCTCGCCAACGTCGCGGCCGACCGGCTGACCGACCGGCAGATGCAGACGATCCTCGCCTATGTGCGCGATCTGGGCGGCGGGCTGGTCTCGCTCGGCGGGCCGGAGGCGTACGGGCCGGGCGGTTATTTCCAGACCCCGCTTGAGACCGTGCTGCCGGTGTCGATGCAGCTTGAGGATCAGCAGCGCCAGCCACAGCTCACCATCGCATACGTGATCGACCGATCCGGCTCGATGGCGACGCTCGGCCCCAGCGGCCAACCGCTGATCGAACTCGCGAAGGCGGCCATCGACCGGTCGATCGACTTCTTACAGCCCACCGACCGCGCTGGTGTCGCCACGTTCGACAGCGCCGCCTATTGGATCGCCGAGATTCAGGACGTCGCCAACCGCGAGGAACTGCGGCGATTGGTCGGCACGCTGCGGCCCAGCGGCGGCACCGACATCCGCGCCGGCCTCGAACTCGTCGCACGCGATATCGTCAACGAGCCGACGCAGCTCAAGCACATCATCGTTCTGTCGGATGGCTTGTCGAACCGCGCCGGCCTTATCGAGATGGTCGGCGCGCTGTACGCGGAAGCCGGTGTCACGCTGACATCGGTGGCGCTGGGCGACGACAGCGAACTCATGCGCGACATGGCGGAGGCAGGCGGCGGGACGTATCGCATGGCGGCCGATCCGTCGACCATCCCCACGATCTTCGCGCAGGAGACCGTGCTGGCGACCCGATCCTATATCTTCGAGTCGCCGTTCGTGCCGGCGGTGTCGGGCCGCAGCCCGATCTTGCAGGGGATCGCCGGGCTGCCCGAACTGCGCGGGTATGTCGGGACATCGCTAAAAGACGCCGCGCAGGCCGTGCTGCGTGGGCCGGAACCGTATGCCGACCCGATCCTCGCGTCATGGCAGTTCGGCCTCGGCCGGGCAGTCGCCTTCACCAGCGACGCGACCGCGCGTTGGGGCACAGCATGGGTGACGTGGGACGACTTCACGCGGTTCTGGAATCAAGCCGTGCGCTGGACGATGACCGAAGGCGGCAGCGACACCATCGAGACGCGTGTCACGATGGAAGAGACGGCCGCGCGCGTCATCGTGGATGCGCGTGACGACGCCGGCGGGTTCGTTAACGGCCTCGCGCTCAGCGTCTCGGTGGTCGATCCCGGCCTCACCGCACGCCTGATCCCTCTGCGGCAAACCGCGCCGGGGCAGTACGAAGCGACCTTCGTCCCCGCGCAGGAGGGCGCATATCTGCTGGCGGTCAACGGCGGCGGCTCTGACGGCACGACGGTGACGCAAACCAGCGGATGGGTGATGAGCTACTCCCGTGAATACGCCGCCGGCCGATCCGAGTCGATTCTGCCTCGCATCGCTGCCATCACCGGCGGCGGCCGCTTGACCGACGGCCTCGGCAGTGCCTTCGCCCGTACTTTGACGGCACGCGGGGGCGCCGCGCCCGTGTTCCCGTTCCTGCTGATCGCGGCGCTGCTTCTGCTGCCCATCGACATCGCGGTGCGGCGCGTGCTGATCAACCGCAGCGATCTGGCCCGCCTCGCCGCAGCGCTTCGCGCACGGTCACGCCCCGCCGCGGAAGCCGCTACCGGGCGCATGGCCGCGCTCATGGACGCGCGCGAGCGTGCGCGTCAGGCCATCGAGTCCGAGGACGTGACGCGCTCGGCAGTGTCGACGGCAAGCGCGTTGCGCACACGTGTCCGCAGCGACGAAACCCGCCGTGCAGAATCGATCACCACCGGCGCGCCGCCCCAGCCCAAACCCGCGCCCGATCCGGATCGACGCCCCGCGCCTCAGCCCGCCGCGCCCAAACCCGCACCTGCCCCTACCGCGGACGATTCCGGCGAGAACATCGGCGCACGCCTGCTCAAGCGCCGCCGCCCGCCGCCCACTTAACGCGCGAATCTGCGGCAGGATTTGCAATCTTCAGTACACTATGGAACGTCTAAGTCTATCTGAGGGAGGGAGGCGCCGTGTCTGAATACGTGCGCAATCCATTGTATTGGCTGCTCATCGCCATACCGCTCGCCCTGCTCGGCGAGACCATGCTGCACCTTGATCCTCTGCTGATCTTCGGCTTGTCCTGTGCGGCGATTATCCCGCTTGCGAAGCTGGTCGGCGAGTCGACCGAGGAGTTGGCTGTCCATACGGGGCCGAAACTCGGCGGCCTGTTGAACGCGACGCTGGGCAACGCGGCCGAACTTATCATCACGATCTTCGCGCTGCGCGAGGGGCTGGTCGACCTCGTGCGGGCGTCGATCACCGGCTCGATCATCGGCAACCTGCTGCTGGTGCTGGGCCTGAGCCTGTTCGTCGGCGGCGTCAAACACGGCACGCAGAAGTTCAACGGGCGGAATGCCCGCATGAACGCGACACTGCTGATCATGGCGTTCGTCGCGCTGATCGTCCCGTCGCTGTTCGACGCCGCGATCACGGGCAAGCTGTCCGCCGAAGTCCCGCTCAGCGAGGTCACGGCGATCGTCATGATTCTGCTCTATGGCATGAACGTGTATTACAGCTTCAAAACCGACAAGAGCGTGACCACCCGCGATTCGGCGGCGGAAGACATCCACCACGCCAAATGGAGCGTTCGCACGGCAATTATCGTGCTGGCCTTGAGCACGGTGGGCATTGTGCTGATGTCCGAGACGCTCGTCGGCGCGGTTGAGGCGGTCACGGTCACGCTCGGCCTGAGCGAGTTCTTCATCGGTATCATCCTTATCCCGATCATCGGCAACGTCGCCGAGCATCTGGTCGCGGTACAGGTGGCCTATAAAAACAAGATGGAACTCAGCCTCGCCATCTCGCTGGGGAGCAGCCTCCAGATCGCGTTGTTCGTAGCCCCCGTGCTGGTATTCGTCAGCCTGTTGTTCGGCAGCCCGATGCTGCTGGTGTTCAACACGTTTGAGCTGGTGGCGCTGGCCGGCGCGACGTTCGTCGCTGCGTTCATCGCGCAGGACGGCGAATCCAATTGGCTTGAAGGGGCGCTGTTGATCGGGGTATATCTCATCCTCGGCATGGCGTTCCTCGTGCTGCCTGCCGCCGAGAGCGCATTACACGCCGCAGGTGGATAGCTCACCATTGCAACAGGCCCCGTAACGTGAGCGGGGCCTGCTTTGTTCTTACACCACGGAGGTTTCGACTCCACATCTCCACAAGCGGTTCACCCCCTTCGGGCGTCGGCTCTCTGGCGCGGATTGAGGCACTGCTCCAACCCGGTCACCCTAAGCACGAAGTTGAACGTGATGAGTGATGAGAAAACGCCGCGCCGTATAGCTCGACTAACGCTGCAAGATGGGAGACCGAATCTCTCGACTTACGAACACCGGCTTAGAATAAGGACTGCCCGCTGGCGCGCTGGATGTGCGCCATAAATTCCGCGCGGGTGCGCTCATCTTCGCGGAAGATGCCGAGCATCGCGCTGGTCGTCATGCCGCTGCCGTGCTTCTTCACGCCGCGGATCATCGAGCACATGTGTACGCCGTCCATCACGACCGCCACGCCCTTCGGCTGAAGCACCTCATCGATAAACTCAGCGATCTGGTGCGTCATGCGCTCTTGCACCTGAAGGCGCTGGGCGAACATATCCACGATGCGCGGGATCTTGCTCAACCCGATCACTTTGCCGTTGGGGATGTACGCGACATGCGCGCGGCCGAGGAACGGCAGCATGTGATGTTCACACAGCGATTGATAGGTGATGTCGCGCACGATGACCATGTCGTCGTATTCTACGTCGAACAACGCCCCGTTGATGAGCGCGCTCGGGTCGGTGCGATACCCGGCGAGCAGTTCGGTCAGCGCCTTGGCGATGCGAATGGGCGTGCGCTGTAAGCCTTCGCGATCCGGATCTTCACCGACCGCAACGAGGATGGATCGCGCCGCGTCTTCAATCGCGCCGGCGTCCACCTCCGGCAGATCCAACTCGAATGTCCGCAGAAATGCGTCGGACGTAAACTTCTCCTGTAGAACGCTCAGAACGTCGTCGTGTTCAGCGTCATCGCGGTGGTGATGATTGCTGTTTCCGTTGTTTCCGTTATGGCTGCTGCTGTTCTTGGACGCGCTACCGTTCGATTTCATAGGTTGTTTGTGTGCGCGGCGGTACAACCCCGGGCCGCGCATCTCCTTTCTCACAATACTGTGTCTTGATTAGACGTTCGGACGGATATCCTGCTGCCATTTACGGCCCTCGCAGCTCACACGCTGTCGGGTCGCATCGCCCCCGTGCCATCCTGTGAGATGATTCGGATTATATGAGCGTTTTGATTCCGGGCCGGCTTATCTCAGCGATTCGACACGGAATACTCACCACCGGTTTACCCGCGACAAATGGTGTTTGCCGCCGCCTCAATTCGGCTGTAAAGTACGGGTAGAAAGGATTTGTCGCAGATAACCATGATCCTAGAGTCGATGTCTCAAACCGAGTCGCCGTTTATCGCAGATCAAGAACTCATCCGCGCCCGAAAGCGTTTCATCCGCCGCATGCCGGTGTTTCTGTATCGCTTAGGGTTTGGGCCACTGCTCGGCGTCATGCCGATCCTCATCCTATCCGCGCGCAGCCGGTCAACCGGTGGATCGCATTACACGCCGCTGGAGTTTCGCCGGCAGGGTTCGCGAATTTACGTACTGGCGACCAGTCCGGATGCACAGTGGCTCGATCGCGTCACCCGCGACCCCAACGTCACGGTGCGTATCGGCACGCGATCCTTCCCCGCGCAGGCTGTCCGCGTGCAGGACGCCGGCGAAGCGGTACGCGCACTATATCTGTTCCGCATGAACGCGCCGATCCCTCTGCGCTGGATCTACTGGTCGGGCCGCAATCGCGAAGCCGTCCGGCCGAACGTCCTCAAGTCAAACGCGCGGCGTTATACCTTCGTCCGCCTCGAACGTATTCCAGATGAACGTAAGGCGCTCGAACCGGTAGCTGCCGATCGGGCATGGATAACGATCCTCGTGATCGCAGCGCTCGTGCTGCTGCGCCTCGCCGCTCGGTCTAGGCGGGGCTAAGTGCTGGATCGCTGTACAATTTAGACGCCGCGACGCCGGCGAGAATTACACGCCATGTGTCATCGTGCCGGGTCAGTATCCCAACGGGAGCGCCAACGTCGTATGCACATCCGCCATATCCTCCCTGAACCCGAACAGGGCGTGCTGCCGCTGGATCCACTGAACGGCGCGCTCACCGGGCTGCTCAGCGTGGCGTTCAACCTTGCGCTGCTGCAAGCCCGCGCCGGCCATCGGGTCGAGATCATCGCCCCGTCCGAGGACAGCCGTGCGCATCGCGCGGATGTCGAAGGCGTCGCGATCCGCTGGCTTCCGCTGTGGAACCGCGCGCGCTTCCCACGCTACGACCTGCGCTTGTTCCTGCCGCTGCTGATCGACAATCTGCGGGCGCCGTCGGCGGATATCCACCATGTACACAACAACCCGTACCTGCTCATCCACCGGCGCGCGCGCGCTGCCGTGATGCAGTTTCACAATCCGCCGCTGCGCGGGTCATCGACCCACGACGTATTCATGCGCCGCGCAGGCCGCGCCATTTGTTGTTCCGGCTACATCAAGGAACGGGTGGCCGCCGAGGTCAACTACCCGGCCGGGCAGCTTGTCACCATCCACAACGGCATCCACGCCGACGCGTTCCAAGCCATCGAGCCAGCCCATGCGCGCCAGCAGTTCGGCATCGACCCAGACGCGTTCGTGGTGCTGTTCTCCGGGCGGATCGTGCCAGAGAAGGGATTTCACGTACTGCTCAAGGCGTGGCAGCAGGTCTTGCAAGCGCGGCCCGGCCGAAATCTCGTGCTTGTCGCCGCCGGATCGACGCGGTTGGGACTCGGCACGCCGCAGCACCTCAGCGACGATCGCTTCAATGCCGAATTCTCAGCCCTCAGCGCCTACGAACGCGACGTCGAACAGCTTGCCGCCACGATTCCGCCAGAGCGCATCCGCTTCCTCGGCAGCTTGAACCGCGAGGCGATCCGGGCCTTCTACCGGGCCGGCGACGTGTTCGTATGTCCGTCAACGTGGGAGGAGCCGTTCGGCCTCGTCAACGCGGAAGCGATGGCGGCGGGCCTGCCGGTGATCGCGTCGGACGCCGGCGGCATCCCCGAGATCGTGCAGCACGAGCAGAACGGCTTGCTGGTTCCGAAGGACGACGCGGATGCGCTGGCGAACGCCATCCTCCGGCTGGTCGATGACGCCGACGCGCGGCGCCGGATGACCACGCAGGGGTTGGCATACGTGCGGCGGTTCGACTGGAGTGAGATCGCCCGGCAAATCGAGGCGGTTTACGAGGCGTGTCTTCACCGCTAGCCGGCGCTACGCCTCAACGATTCGTCCGCCCGGCTTTGCGCGGCGCTTCTGCCAGCCGCGATAAATCGCCTGCGTCTCCTCGACCGACACGAACGCATCGTTGTCAACCTGCCGCGTGATCGCCAGCACGGCCTGCATGTCGCGCTTGCTGACAACGCTGCGCACCAACGTCACAGTGCCTTGCAGCCCTTCACCCAACGTCTCGGTCACGCCGTACCCCCCGTCGCGCAGCGCGACGGCAATCGCGTGGCCGGCCTCTCTAACGCGCGGGATGATGCTGACGGTCATGTAGCTGGTGATAAAGCGTGATTCCAGCGCCATGCCAACCCATCCGCCCGCCGCCGCGCCGAGACAGTACGCGATCAGGTTCAACACGTTGCTTGAGATGTCCGTCACAATGCTCGCGATCACCACCGCGAACAGGAACGCCTCGATGAAGGCGAGGCCGGATGCCAGCAGTCGACGCCCCCGCGTGATGGCAACCATCCGGATCGTACTGATGGCATAGTTGAGCACGCGCAGAAGGAAGATCGCGCCTGCGGCAAGCAGCATATCGACCGTGATTGTCATGGAATTGCCCTACTTGTTACTTGGAGCACGGCTAGAACGGATCGCCCCATTCTAAGCGACCAATCATGAGTTTCCAGTCTCCAGTTTTGCGTTACGGATGAGCGATTGAGCGGACATGCTGCATCTTGACGGGCAGCTGGAAACTGACGATTTTCAACGTCTCACTGTAGCAAACAGGGCGGTTGCAATAAAGCCGCATCCGTCCCACGATTACCCGGCGGCTCGCAAACTCAACCCCATCCGCCGCGCGCGCCCGTCGATGCTCAAGATGCGTGCGCGGACGAGCTGCCCTTCGGTGACGACGCTGCGCGGATGTAGAAACTGGCCCTCCGCCAGCTCGCTGATGTGGATTAAGCCCTCCAACCCTTCTTCAAGGCTGGCGAACGCGCCGAAGTCGACCACGTTGGTGATCACCACGTCGACAATGCTGCCGACTGTGTACCGTTCCTCGACCGTACGCCACGGGTCAGGCCGCAGACGTTTGGCGCTCAACGCGATGCGGCCCGCCGCGCGATCAACCTCCAGTACGAGCGCCTCGACCTCCTGCCCGCGCTCAAGAATCGCGCTGGGATGCGACACGCGGCCCCAGCTCAATTCGCTGATGTGGATCAAGCCCTCTAATCCACCCAGATCGAGAAACGCGCCGAAATCAGTGAGGTTGGTGACGACTCCGCGCACGGTTGTGCCGGCTTGCACGCGGTTGAGGATCGCCACGCGCCCGCCCGGCCGCGCCTGCGCCGCGCGCTCGGACAGGATCAGCCGGCTGCGCTCAGGGTTCAGCTCGATCACGCGCAGAGGCAGCACCCGTCCCACGTACTCGTTCATGGCGGCGCGGCGCGCCTGTTCGGACTCCTGAGCGGTAAATTCGAGCAATTGACTGGCCGGCACGAACCCATGCAGCGACCGCCACTCCACCAGCAGTCCACCACGGTTAAAGCCGACTACGCGCAGTTCAAGTGTCTCGTCGGCATTCTGAATCCGGCCCAGTTCCTGCCAGTCCGCGGATTCACCGTGCAGGTGGGTGCTCTGTTTGGGTTCGTGGGCTGCAGAGGTTGCATGGGCTGCGGATTCGTCGTCGCTCAGAAGCGATGACCAGTAGCCCTCGTCTACCGGCGGCGCTCCATCGTGGCGCGGCGGCTCGTGTGACATAGTAAAAAGCCCTCAAACATCATACGATACAAGTCACTATCCATACGGATCGGCGGCGATCCACGGCGCAAGATGGCGAATATGCAAGAAGAATCCTGAGTAAATTATGAGCCGTTTAGGGGTCGATGTCAAACGGGGCCAGACGGATAATCCGCATGGGTAAGGGGTCAAGCAGCGGCCCATGACACGCACGCGTTACAATCGCTTGCGAGCCAGCCAAGAGGATCGCCAGCAGTGTGATGACGATCCCGAACCGCTTGAGTTGGCCCGGCAGGCTGCCAACACGCTGCGCCGCCGGCTGCATCGCAGCGAGCCGGTCGGCTTCCGCCTCGTGGACAAGCTGCACCCGTCGATTCTTGTGATTCTGAACTTCAACATCGTGTCGCATGATCGTGTGTCCTCCGCTCGTTGGCGATAAAGACACGGTATGCGTCGGCTGGTTTGATCGTCACCCTACTCGAAGTAGGGTGATGGGAGGGAGACATCCCCACGGCTGGCGATTCCGGTGGGCCGTCAGCGGTTGATTGCACCCCCATCGGATGCTACGATTCGAGTCGGGAGCGAGAAGTTGCAAGTTGGCGGACTTAGCCCCAAGATTCGGAGTGTTTGACAAGCGGCGATATTGGCTGTTTCTCATCCCTCTTCACTCACCACTTTCAATTTCTCGCTTGAGCAGGTTATCGAAAGTCGGTGGGTAAGACTGTCCGAATCGCGACACCAGCCGAGTGAAAAAGTTGGCGCTTTCTCATCACCCATCACTCGCTACTTTCAACTTCTTACTTTAGCCGGTGGAGGTGTGCTGTGCCCGAACAAGCCCTATATCTCAAATGGCGGCCGACCACGTTCGCCGACGTCGTCGGGCAGGAACACATCGTACACACGCTGCGCAGCTCGCTCAAGACCGGGCGCATCCGGCATGCGTATCTGTTCAGCGGCCCGCGCGGCACCGGCAAGACCACCATGGCCCGTCTGTTGGCGAAGGCCGTCAACTGCACCCACCCCGACATCGAAGCGCGCCCGTGTGACGAGTGCGAAGCGTGCCGCACCGTCAACGAAGGCCGCTACCTCGACCTGATCGAGATCGACGCCGCGACGCACACCGGCGTGGACGATGTGCGCGACCTGCGCGAGAAGATCCAGTTTTCACCGGCAGAGGGGCGCTACAAGGTCTACATCATCGACGAAGTCCACCGCTTTAGCGGCAGCGCGTTCGACGCCCTGCTCAAGACGCTGGAAGAGCCGCCCGGTCACGCCATCTTCGTGCTGGCGACCACCGAGATCGACAAGGTGCCGCAGACCATCAAGAGCCGCTGCTTGCAGTTTGAATTCCGGCGCGTGTCCGTTCAGCAGGTCGCCGACCGGCTCGAACAGATCACGTCAGCGGAAGGGCTGAACGTCGAACGGGCGGCGCTCGAACTGGTCGCGCGGCAGGGAACCGGCAGCGTCCGCGATTCGATCAGCCTGCTCGATCAGATGGTGAGCGATCCCAACGACGCCATTACGCTCGACCTCGCGCAGCAAATCCTCGGCACGGGCAACCGGCAGGCGGTCATCGAGCTGGTCGACGCTATCGCCAACGAAGACTTGACACGCGGGCTGTACGTCCTCAACAGCGCCATCGACCACGGCAGCGACCCGCGCCAATATGCCCGTCTTGTGGTCGAACATCTGCGCTCGGTGCTGCTCACACAGACCGCCGGCGCGGACTTGATCGACGCGTCGACGCAGGAACGCGAGCTGTTCGCCCGGCACGCCGGCGCGATCCCGCGTTCAAGGCTGGTACGGGCCGTGCGCGCATTCAACGAAGCGGTCAACGACAGCCGCGGCGGGTGGCAGCCCCAGCTTCCGCTCGAACTTGCGCTGATCGAATCGCTGCGGGCCGCCGAGCCAGAGCCGGTCGCCTATGCCGAGCCTACGGCGAGCCGCCCCAAATCTGGCCCTGCGCCTGCTCAACCGCCTGCGCAGCCCGACCCGGCCATCGAATCGACGCCGCCCGGCACGCCCCCGATCATCGCGCCTGCCGACGTCGCGCAGAAATGGGGCCAAACGCTCAAGGCGCTCGAACGCTACAGCTCGACCGGCCCTGCGGTGCTCGAACACTTTAAGATTTCGCGAGTGGACGGCAATTTGCTGTACATTGCGACCGATAATGTCGTATACTATAGGCGACTGGCCGGGCAAGACCAGAAGCTAAAAGCCATCTCCCGTGCCCTTAACGATGTCCACGACCTGTGGTTGAGAATACAGGTTGAACTCGTGGGAGACGCTGCCCGCCAAGGCAACACGGACAGTCAGGTGGCTGAGGATCCCTTCCTCACCACAGCACGTGAACTGGGGGCACACGTGCTGCCGGACTCCCCAAACGAATGACATTTGCATAGGGTGTTGGGTTCTGGACGTGACGATTCATCGCGCGTCCCACGTTTAGCCGTGTTGGCTAGAAAGGCAAACCCCGATGGCCGGACTCGATCCGGAGCGTTTTCGCGCTCTGGGTTATCGTGCGATCGACATGATCGCAGAGCAGCTCGCTAACCTCCCCGACGGCCCGACGCGCCGTCCAGTCCCGACCGATATCCGGCACAGGCTCGAACGCCAGCCGATTCCCGAACATGGGGCCGATCCGTTCACCCTTCTCGACCGCGTTGAAGACGAAGTGCTGGCGTATCCAATGGGCAACCCCAGCCCGCGCTTTTTCGCGTGGGTCAACAGCACCCCGTCGCATATCGGCATCCTCGGCGACATGATCGCCTCGGCGATGAGTCCGAGCGCGGCCGGCGGCGATCAAGCCGCGACCTACGTCGAACGCGCTGCGCTGACGTGGATCAAGGACATGCTGGGTTTCCCGCAGGACGCGCAAGGTCTGCTCGTCAGCGGCGGCAGCATGGCGAACCTGACCTGCCTTGCCGTCATGCGTCACGTGATGAGCAGCGGCGGCGTCCGCGAGAACGGCATGATGAACGAACCGGCGCCGATGGTCGTTTACACGTCACAGCACGGTCACTCGTGCATCGAGAAGGCCGTCCACATGCTGGGGATCGGATCGCGCAACCTGCGCGCCATCCCGCTTGACAGCCAGTACCGCATGGACATCACCGCACTGCGTGAAGCGATCACCGCCGACCGCGCGGCGGGGCTGCGCCCGGTGTGTGTCGCGGCCAGTGCCGGCACAACCAACACCGGCGCCATCGACCTGCTGGACGAGATCGCCGACCTGTGCGAGGCCGAAGGGTTGTGGTTTCACATCGACGGCGCGTACGGCGGCTTCGGCATCTTGGCCGACCAGACCCACGGGCTGTACACCGGCATTGAACGCGCCGACAGCATCGCCGTCGACCCGCACAAGTGGCTGTACATCCCGGTCGAGTGCGGCTGTGCGATCGTTCGCAGCGGCACGGCCATGCGTGAGACGTTCAGCCTCGTGCCGGCGTATTTGCAGGAAGACCGCGCCGAGCCGTGGTTCAGCGAGTACGGCGTGCAGCAAACCCGTGGCTTCCGCGCGCTCAAGGTCTGGCTGACGATCCAGCACTTCGGGCTGGAGGGTTATCGCGAGCTGATCACCAACGACATCAACACGGCCTACGACCTGCGCCGCAAGCTGTACGCGCGCGACGACTTCGAGGTCGTGACGGCCGGCCCACTGAGCGTGACGTGCTTCCGCTATGTCCCCGCCGGCGTGCCAGAGGATCAGCTCGATGCGCTCCAGCGGCAGGTGGTGGAGTGGACGAACGCCAGCGCGCGCGCGTTCATCACCACGACCATGATCGACGGTAAGGTGGTCATCCGCGCGTGCCACGTCAACTTCCGCACCACGCCGGCCGATCTTGATATCCTGCTCGACACGCTCGCCGAGGCAGGTCAGCACGTGCTGGCGATCCACGCCGTGGCATAAGCCGACAGGCGGCCGCAGTCCTCTAAACCACCCCCGGAAAGCCGCTTACTCTGGGGGTGGTTTGCATTTCACCCCTTGTCAAAGACGATTCCTTAAAGGTTCGTGAAATTTGGAACAATCCAAACGGACACATCGTCCAATCAGTGTTCGCATCTCAAATTAACCTTGGAGGATCACATGAAACACCTCGGAACCCTGCTCACTCTTGTCGTCGCGCTGCTGCTCGCAGTCGTGCCGCTGGCGTCGGCGCAAGAGGCGCTCGACCTTTCCAACACGCACTGGACGCTCGTATCCATCAGCGGTCAGCCCGTCCACACCGGCAGCAGCGTGACACTGCTGTTCGGCGCGGATGGTCACGTGGGCGGATCGGCCGGCTGTAACACGTACGGCGGCGAATACACGCTCACCGGCAGCACGCTGACGGTCGGTGAATTGGTCAGCACATTGATGGCCTGCGAAGAATCAATCATGCAGCAGGAAAGCGCCTATCTCGCCGCGCTGCAATCGGCTGTCAGCGTAGAACAGGTCAATGGACAGCTTGTGGTCGCCTACGGAGAAGGACAACAGCTCGTGTTTGCGCCTGCCTTGACGCTGGAAAACACCGGATGGACGCTTGTTTCGATCAACGGTGAGCCGGTGGTCAGCGGCACGGCGATCACGCTGGGCCTTGACGGCAAGGGTGGCGTGGCTGGCAGCGCCGGGTGCAACAGCTATTCCGGCAGCTATACGATCGACGGCGAGACGCTCACGTTCGGCCCCCTCGTCACCACGCGGATGGCGTGTCCGGAAGCGATCATGCAGCAGGAAACGGCTTACCTGTCGGCGTTGGAGGGCGGCGCGGCTTACACGATTGCCAACGGCCGCCTGACGCTCGTCACCGCCAACGGCGCTGAGCTGGTGTTCGCGCCTACCCTAAGCCTGACCAGCGGTGAATGGACGCTGACATCACTCGGCGGAGAGGCCGCGCTGGACGGCGCGCCCGCTACGCTCACCTTCGGCGCGGATGGCACAGCGTTCGGTTCGGCGGGCTGCAACACCTTCAACCTCCCGTACACGGTCGACGGCGAAAGCCTCACCTTCGGCTCCGGCGTGTTGACGCTGATGGCCTGTGAAGAGTCGATCATGACGCAGGAGAGCGCGTTGATGAGCGCGCTGGCAGCGGCCACCGCCTACCGCATCGAAGGCAACCAGCTTGTGATCGTATACGGCGAGGGGCAGGAACTCGTCTTCGAGGCGGCCAAGCCCGTCGTGACCGCGACCGTGACGTACCGCGAGCGGATCGCCCTGCCCGCCAACGCCGAAGTCACCGTGAAGCTGGAGGACATCTCCCGCGCGGATGCTCCGGCGGACGTGCTGACCTCGCAGACCCTCGTCAGCGGCGGCGCCAACGTCCCGTTCACATTCGAACTGCCGTACGATCCGGCGCAGATCGACGCGGGCGCGCTGTACTCGGTGCGTGCGCAGATTACGGTGGACGGCGTGTTGTGGTTCACCAGTGACACCATCGCGCCCGTGCTCACCCGCGGCGCGGGCACGGACGTCGAGCTGGTGCTTGTCCGCGTGCCGTAATCTTCCCTCCGATCACGGATCGAAAATCACACCCGCCCCGACGTGTCGTCGGGGCGGGTGTATTGTTGTCTGTGTTATCGCAGTGGCTCGACAAAATAGGCATCGACCCCTTCAGCTGTCCAGCCCGTCGCGCTGCCGTAGCTCACCTGCCACCACACGATGCCGTCCGCGCACTCCGGCCCGCCCAATACGTCGAACGTCTCGCCGGACGGAATTTGCGTTACGAAAGTTCCGCCAGTTGACGGCGTCGAACGGATACGATTCGGCGCGCCCGGCAGCACCACTGCCCGTCCGCCGATCACTAAGCGCGGCGCGAGCGCTCCGGGACAGTCGAACATCGCCATATCCTCGTAGGGTTCAAGCGCAAGATCGGCCGGATACCACCACGTTTGCGCACCCCACGTCATACCGTCGACAAATACGCCATCGAGAACGGCGACCGGGTCACGATCAGTCATAAACACCTGCGACGAGTCGTAGACACGTGTGTCCGGGTTATAGACGCGGTAAGCCGCAGCCCGCCCGTCCGGCGACACAGATACCACGCCCGACATCCCGGTATAGGGGAACGAGATGTCGTAAGCCGGAACGACGATTCCGCCGTTCGCGTCATAGATTGCCGCTTGGAAGTGCGTGGCCGGTTGGCCGGCGAGCTGAGTCTCGTATGGAACCAATCCACCCAGTGTAAAGCGTACCGACGTCTCCGGCTGTGCGCGGCTAACCAGCACGGGTGCGAACACCGTCGTAAACCGTTCACCACTGAGGATGTCGGTCAGCACCCATGCCTCGCCTTCCGCATCGTACTGCGCGTAGTAGTCACGTCCCGCGGCCAGTACGAATAGGTCGAGAAACGGCGGCGTATCGCTCACAGGGTCAACGTCCGTCAGCGACACGAGACTGCCATCATCCGGCGAATACACGCGAATCTGAAGCCGGTCGAGGCCGGTCGATTGATCGACCACGTAAGCGCGGACGACGAGGCCGGAATCGAGCCACATCACGGGCAACGGGCCGGGAATGCCGTACAACTCCGGCAGATCGAGCGGTAGGTCGCGCAGTTCGCCAGAGAAGAAGTGATACATTCCGAGGGTGACAAGCCCGGTGTCGAACGCATAGCTCGTCCATGCCAACGCCGTGCCGTCCGGCGACCATGCTGGAGCCGACCGCGCAAACACGTTATCCGGCTGACTCTCGCTGGCGTAATAGGCCGGATCGGGTTGGGACGTGAGCACGCGAACCTGCCCGGCTTCGAGATCCAGAACATGAATATCGTTGGGCTGCGGGCCGCTCATGCCGCCGCCGCGATCATACACGTCACGCACGACCTGCGGGATGTCACCATACGCGACGAGCCGCCCGTCCGGCGACAGCACGGCATCGGTAACGTAGCCCGAATTCGTCAACGCGATCACCGCGCTGCCGTCGATGCGGTACAGGTCGCCGTCAAGCGTCAGGATCGGGGATTGTGCGTTTCCCTGTGCGGCCGCGCCAGCTGCCATCGTAAGAACAAGCAGTATCACGAATCTGAAGCGTTTAGCGAACATAATGTCTCCAAGATCTAACCAGTCAGATGGTTATTGGACACTATACAGTGAAATCGTGAAATCGATTCGAGTCTGGATGGTCACGAATCAAATGCCGCAGGGATTACGCCTGCGGCATCGTTAGTGTCCGCTTAAGGAAACGCGGTGCGTCATGCAAGTGGTCGAAATTTACCGGATACGACCATGAGTGGCGCGTGCCGTACGAGTGAAAGAGTTTGACGCTTTCTCATCACTCATCACTGGACACTTTCCGTCGTTTTGCTAGACGTCCTCGACGCCCAGCACAGTCACCATGCCGAACATACCGTGGCGCGATTCCGCGTGGGTCAGGATGTGGCAGTGGAACGCCCACAGGCCCGGT